>TARA_R110002050_G_scaffold260711_3_pt1 | contig 12756 bp, 12 predicted proteins | sample TARA_R110002050 | Tara Oceans TARA_R110002050 (sample SAMEA4396988) | marine metagenome | biome: Polar Biome; feature: [DCM] deep chlorophyll maximum layer (ENVO:01000326); material: water (ENVO:00002006), including particulate matter (ENVO:01000060) such as... | depth 25 m
TGCTATTAATAAGACTTCTGTTGCTAATAATGATACTATTAAGTTAGATGTTAATGGTAGAATTAGAACTTCTCGTCTAGGTACTTGTGGTACATATACAGCATCAGAAGTACAAGGTATATGGTCTATAGGTCCATCTTGGAAAATTGATACAGCTAATGATGATTTTGGTAACCAATATGGTATGTCTTATGCTTATAGTACAAATGGTGGTGCTCCATTTACTAACGAACATCAAATTGTTTATACAAATAATGGTGATGTTGGTGCATCAATAGGTTTACTAGGTAATGCTTATTTTAAAAGGAAAGTTTTGGTTAACATTACTAGTTCGACCTCTTCACTTCATATTAATAATGGTGGTATGCCATCTATACCTACATTGGGTTCTGGTGGTCACGCAGCACAGTTAGGTTCAAGTAGTTATGGTACTTTATTTGGTACTTTAGGTAATGGTAAAGGTTATATCCAACAAGGTAGGGTAGATGGTACAGCAACCGCTTATGATTTATTGTTACAACCAAATGGAGGTAATGTAGGGATAGGGGTGGATAACCCACAAAACAGGTTAGAAGTTATTGGTAGCTCTAAATTAGGTAATATGAGATTTGCTGGACTATCTACTACAAATTATATTCAAAGCGATTTAGATATTAAATTTTCTCCTTTGAATACTTCTGTAGGAACAAGGATGACAATAAAATCAACAGGTAATGTAGGAATTGGAACAGATAGTCCAGATAACAATCTTTCTATTGAGTCTACTTCACCAACTATTGAATTAAGTAAAAGTAGTGGTCCTATTACTAAGGATACTGAAATAGGAAAATTACTATTCACAGCTGATGATGATTCATCTGGTAGAGTAAGAGAAGATACAGGTTACATTAGGCAAATGGGTACGAATACTTGGAATGGTAGTGCAGCTAATTCTTATTTAGGTTTTGGTATTAGAAAAACTAATACTGAGTTCCTTGATGATGCAATGGTTTTAGACCATAATGGTAATGTAGGTATAGGTACAGATAGTCCTGAAGCTACATTAGATGTTAACGGAACTTTTATTTCAAGAAACTTTGCACAATTTAAGGAGTTTGTAAGTTTTGATAAATTTGTAACATTTAGTCAGTTTGCTTCATTCAATGCTGCCGCATATTTTAATAATGATGCATCATTTAATCAAAAAGTTAGTATGTACGGTTTATCAGTGTATGCGGATAATACTGCTGCTATAGCTGGTGGTTTATTTAATGGTGATGTTTATAGAACAAGTACTGGTGATTTAAAGATAGTTTATTAATAATTAAATAAAAAAAAACAAAATATGAAAGATAAAGATAAAAAATACACTCCAAGTCAAACTTCACCAAAGGGTGGTAAGAGGGCTTGTTTATGTAAAAATAAAAACACTTATAGTAGAAAATGTTGTAAGGGTGACGTTACCAATCAAGGTATTGGTAACGTTTAAATAAAATAACGGTATTGTTTTTAAAATGATAATAATTAAATTAAAAAACAAAAAATATGAGTTGTGATTTAAACCAGGGTAGAAAAGAACCTTGCAAAACAAATTTAGGTGGTATAAGAAACATCTACATTATAAATTATAATGACCTACCAGAAAGTAATATAGAGATATCTGATAACATTATAAGTGATATAGGTGATATTACACCCAACGCTTATAAATATGAGCTTAGAGTCTCTTCTAATTCGTTTACAGAGAATCAAGTTGGTGGTGAAGGTTTGATTTCTTTTGAAACTTCTCTATCAATAGTCTTAAAAAAGAGCACATATAATGACCAAGATATGATTAATAAATTGGTTAATGGTAGGTATAAAGTTATTGTAGAGTATAATAATGGTAATTTAAGATTAATGGGTATATCTAATGGTGTATTATTTAATGCAAATAACACCTCTGGTACGGCTTTAAATACCTTTGAAGGGTATAATATAACTGGTAAGTGTTTAGAGTTAAATATGGCCCCTTATTTAGTCTCAATTGAAGGTTTAGGTATAAACATTATTGAGGGTGATGAAGCTGTAGATGATATTGACCCAGATTGGTTTATTTCAACTTGGAACGCTGATAATGCTACATCAATTACTTTACCTTACTTCTCTGATGGTAATTATAATGGTTTAATTGATTGGGGTGATGGTACAATAACACTTAATAGTTATAGTGATAGAACACATACATATAGTTCAGCTGGTGAATATACTGTAACAGTTAAGGGTCTTGTAAAGGGTTTTAATTTTAATGAAACTACTTCTGATAATAAAAGTAGAATACTTAATATATCACAGTGGGGTTTATTGGGGTTTGCTAATAATCAAACTCACGCTATTGGTAACTTAAGTAATTTACCTAACTTTAATATTACAGCTAGTGATATACCTGATTTAACTGATTTCGATACTATGGAATCATTCTTTGAGGGTTGTCCTGCGTTAGTATATAATAAGAAGATAAATAGTTGGGATATTAGTGGTAAAGTGTCATTAAAGAACACGTTTAAAGGTTGTGATTTATTCAATGAACCTTTAAACATATGGGATACTAGTAGTGTTACTAATATGGAAGGTACATTTAGGTGTCTTACTTTTAATAACGCAGTTTATAGTTGGGAAGTTAGTAATGTAACGACATTTCAGAATATGTTTGGACCTTCCTTTAATGATGATATCGGTAAGTGGGATGTTTCTAGTGCTATAAATATGAGTGGTATGTTTGGTTCAGTTGGTGATTATACTTCAGACATTTTCTTCACATATGATAAAGATGTTAGTATTTGGGATGTTAGTAATGTTCAAATAATGACTAATATGTTTAATAATAATGTTACATTTAACCAACAAATAAATACTTGGGATACTAGTAATGTAGTTAGTATGGATAATATGTTTAAATCAACTTGGTCATTTAACCAACCATTAGATAATTGGGAAACTGGTAATGTGGTTACTATGCAAGGTATGTTTGAAAACTCTAGAGTATTTAATCAATTACTTAATGATTGGGATTTTAGTAGTGTAGTTAATATGCAAGGTATGTTTAAGGGTAGTAGAAGTTATAACCAACTACCAATTTGGAACACATCAAATTTGGTTTTCTGTCAAGAATTATTTGCTACATCTGCATTTAACAAAAATATAACATCAATAGACTTTACTAATTGTAAATTTTTCAATGGTTTATTCAAGGAGAATTTGGTATATAATCAACCTATGAATTCTTTCTTAGTTGGTTCAACACAAATTAACATAGAATTAACAGATATGTTTAATGGTGCAACAGGTTTTAATCAACCATTAAACGGTTGGAACTTTGATAATGTAATTAGTTTAGTAGGTTTTATGGATGGTAAAACAAGTGCTGATTATAACCCAGTGCATTACGATTTAATTTTAAGAGATTTAAACTTAAATAATAATATAGTAGCCCAGACATTAGATATGGGTTGTTTACAAGTTACAATAGATGGTGTGGATGATAAATCTGCGTTAATACTTAATAGTTGGACCATCAATGATTGTGGTGTTGTGGGTGACCCAGAAGCTAATGAAATGAGATTATCATATAGAACCACAAGAAATAATGAAGAAATTAAATTACCTTATGAACTTAGTGGGTTTTACACTGGTGTAATCGACTGGGGTGATGGTACCACAAGTGTTAACGATTACGAAAATAGAACACATACTTATGCTGTCCCAGATGATTATAATATAAGTGTAATAGGTAGTATTCAAGGTTTTAATTTTAATGAAGTTCAATATGATTTAAATAGAAGACAAATTGTAGATATAAGTAATTGGGGTAATGGTTTTTTATTAACTAATGGTTTTAGAGCTTTTAAAGAATGTCTTAATTTAGATATATCAGCTACCGATATTTTCACAATTGATTCTGGCCTTATAACAATATCTGGAATATTTGAAGGTTGCGAATCTTTAATTTGGAATAGTGCTGTAAATGATTTAGATTTATCTAATGTTCAGAATATTGATTTTATGTTTTCAAAATGTACGTTATTTAATCAAAATTTAAATAGTTGGGATACAACACTAGTGAGTCAAATGGTTAACTTATTTAAAAATGCTACAACCTTCAATGGTGATATTAACCTTTGGGATGTTAGTAATGTTCAATCGATGAGTGGTATGTTTAATGGTGCAACATCATTTAATACCAATATTAACCTTTGGGATGTTAGTAATGCTTTATTTATGTCTAATATGTTTAAGGGTGCAACATCATTTAACCAACCATTAGATGAATGGGATATGAGTAATACTATCTTTTGTGAGAATATGTTTAAGGGTGCAACATCATTTAACCAACCACTTAATGATTGGGTTGTTAGTGGTATAGTATTTTTTCAAGGTTTTATGGATGGTGCAACATCATTTAATCAAGATTTAAATTCTTGGAATACTAATATGGCTACTACAAAAAATATGTTTAAAGATGCAGAGTCATTTAATGGTAATATTTCTAATTGGGATGTTAGTAATGTAAATGAATTTAACGGTATGTTTAAGGGTGCAACATCATTTAATGGTGATTTATCTAGTTGGGTTTTAGAAGGTCAAGCAGACGATGGGCCAGGTGGTGGTGAGCTTACTTTAAATAGTATGTTTGAGGATAGTAATTATAATCAATCATTAAATGCTTGGGATACTAGTAATGTAGTTAGTATGTCAAATATGTTTGCTAATAATACTACCTTTAATCAACCGTTAGATAGTTGGGATACTAGTAATGTAATTACTATGTCAAATATGTTTCTTAATAGTACAGCTTTTAAACAACCATTAGATAGTTGGGATTTTAGTGAGGTAACTAATTTCACTGGTTTTATGCAAGGTAAGGGTTTTACTAATTATAGTTCAACTAATTATGATTTACTTTTAGATAGATTAGTTAATAATACTACTTCAACTAATTTAATATTAGATATGGGTAACATTAAATACACTACTGGTGCAGTATCTGATAGAGATACATTAACTAATAATAGAAATTGGACTATAATAGATGGTGGTGAAATTTTACCCCTTAACCTTGATGGTATATGGAGAACACCAATTGACGGTGAAGATAGTGATGGTACATATACCGCAACTCTTGAATGGGATATTTTAGGTAGTGTGTTAAAAGAAACAATTTATGGTAGAACATTAAGTGATATAAAATTGGTAAATAATAAAACTAATTCACTTGATGAAATAAATTATCAAATGACAGTATTTGATACTTTTAATAATCCTACAGTTTTTAATATATTAAATTATAGTAACACTGAATTAGTAGTTCAAGGTGTAGTACCAAATGATTTTATTAATTATACTTTTACAAAGTTGTAATTAACTGATATATAATAATATACAGAAAAAGGTGATACATAGGATATATACTATTTGTAATTAAAATAATATGTATATCCTATGTATACTCTTTTTTTATAAGTATGCTGATTACTAGTTATTTACATAAATAATTAAAATTATGTTATATGATTGTTTTTATATAGAATATTATAAGAATAATATATTTATAAAATTAAACTAGTATGAAATCAAAAAACACATTAAATAAGATTAAAACTCTTTTAGGTATGGACATTAAATTTGAATCTATGGAATTAAAGGATGGTGGTAAAATTGAAGCTGAATCTTTTGAGAGTGGTTCTGAAGTTTTTATCGTCGTTGAAGATGATAAAGTAAAGGCTCCAATAGGTGAACACGAATTAGTTGATGGTTCAATGTTAATTATCGAAGAAGAAGGAATAATCAAAGAAATCGTATCTGAAACTGAAGAAGTTTCTGAAGAAGAAGTTTCTGAAGAGGTAGTTGAAGAAGAATTAGCTGAAGAGGTAGTTGAGGAAGAAGATGTTGAAGAAGATGTTGAAGAAGAGGTAAGTTATATTACTGAAGCACAACTTCAAGATGCGGTTAAAGAATTAAAGGAATTAATAATGACTTATGTAGCTAAGGAAGAAGAAGAAGAATTAGCTGAAGAGGTTGTTGAATTAAGTTCAGATGTAGTTGAAGAAGTTGAGACTATCAACCATTCACCTGAATCAACAGTAAATAAAAAAGAAGTAAATGTTATCGGTTTAAATAGAACTAAGAATACAGCTGATAGAGTTACTTCACAAATATATAATATAAAAAAATAAATTAATAAAAAATAAATAAAAATTATTATGGCAACAACTAATAACATTACAACAACTTATGCGGGTGAATTCGCTGGAAAATACATTGGACCAGCTTTATTAAACGCTAACACTATCTTCAATGGAGGAATTGAAGTTAAACCTAATATTAAATATAAAGAGGTTATAAAGAGATTATCTATCGATGGTTTAATGTCTGATTCTACTTGTGATTTTACTCCAGTAGGTGATTTAGATATGGATGAAAGAATCTTAGAACCAAAAGAGATGCAAGTAAATCTTCAATTATGTAAAGCTGATTACAGAAGTGACTGGGAAGCTGAAGCTATGGGTTATTCTGCACACGATTCTTTACCACCATCTTTTTCTGATTTCTTAATTAGTAGAGTAGCTGGAAAAGTAGCTGAAGCTAACGAGAAAAACTTATGGAATGGAGATAAAAATGTATCTGGACAATTTGATGGATTCATTACAATCTTAGAAAATGATGCAACTGCAAGTGGTGCAACTGCTGTAGCTGGTACTTCAATCGATGCTACTAACGTAATCATTGAATTAGGTAAAGTTGTAGATGCAATAAAACAAGAAGTTTATTCAAGAGAAGACTTATCTATATATGTAGCTCCTAACGTAGCTAGAGCATATGTAAGAGCACTTGGTGGATTCGCTGCTGCTGGATTAGGTGGAAGTGGTACTGACGCTAAAGGTACACAATGGTTTACTGATGGTTCTTTAACTTTTGATGGAATTTCTTTATTCGTATGTAACGGAATGACTTCAAACCAAATGGTAGCTGCTGAAAAGTCTAATTTATACTTCGGTACAGGATTAGTTGCAGATGAGCAAGAAGTAAAGGTAATTGATATGGCTGATATCGATGGTTCTCAGAACGTGAGGATGGTTATGAGATTTACTGCTGGTGTACAAGTAGGTGTACCTGGAGATATCGTAATATATACAGCATAATAAATAAATAAAATAAAGGGGTTCTTAATTAAGGACCCCAATATTTAAAAATAACTATAAAGTAAAAAAAAATAACTATGGCGTGTGACTTAACATATGGACGTAAAGAAGCTTGTAAAGATAATGTTGGAGGGCTATTAGCAATCTACGTTATTAATTTCGATGACTTACCTTACGCAAATTTAGAGTTCGATGCAAATGAAGCAATTTCTGGTATCACTGGTGGTGGTACAATTAATGCTTACAAGTTTGAATTGAAAGCTACTACAAATACATTCGATGAAGTTAACGAAAGCTCTAGAGATAATGGAACATCATTATTTACTGGAACGTTAACAGCGAATCTTAAAAAATTAAAATTAGAGGATAACCCTCAATTGAATAAATTATCTTACGGTAGACCAAGAATTATCGTAGAATATCAAACTGGTATTATGAGGTTAGTAGGAGCTATCAACGGTGTTGAGGTTGCTGTAAACTCTAACTCTGGTGGTGCTTTAGGTGACTTCTCAGGTTACCAATTAATCGGTACTAGTACTGAAGGTTCATTAGCACCTTTCTTCTCAACAGACTTAGTTTCTGCTGGTTTAACAGTTATTGAAGGAGTTTAATAAGAATACAAATAATATAATAAAAGGAACCTAATGGTTCCTTTTTTTTGTTTACAATGAAAATATTACAAACAATTTGTTTTTAAATAAAAATTAATATGATGATAATAACACCAACTGATAGTGGATTAACTACTGATTCAAAAACCATAAAACTTATTAAAAGGGATGGTTTAACGAGTAAGATTCATTTACGCTCAGAACAAACTAATAAAGAATATGATTTTACTTCAACTGGTACTGAATTATCATTTATTGTTAATGGAAATTCGTATTATGATGAGTATGTTTTATCATATAATACAAGTGTTATGTCTTTTATTGAAGGTGAGAACTTTCAAGTAACTGTATACGATAGTGAAAATAAGGTACTTTTTAAGGGTAAACTATTCGTAACGATACAAAGAGATACCATTGATGATAATAACGGAACATACTCTATTAATAAGGGTAAATATAACTCACCTGTAAGTTCAGATGATGACTTTATAGTATTATAATAATAAAAGATATGAAAAATAATAAAAAACAAATAAATATACACGTAGAGAAGTTCTCAATTCACACTAGACCAGAAATAATTGAATCTAAGAGAGAAGAATATATAGCTTATGGTGAAGATAATAACTATTTCCAATTCTTAATAGACTTATATATTAACTCAACTACAAACAATTCAATAATTAATGGTATTAGTAAGATAATATTCGGTAAGGGTATTGATGTTAAGAATGCTGATAGACACGCTGAGGATTATGCTAGGTTTAAAATTATGTTATCTGATAAGGATACTAAGAATTTAATAATGGATAGGAAATTATTAGGTATGGCCTCTATGCAAGTCTCTTATAAGAATGGTAAAATTAGTAAATTAACTCACTTCCCAATGAATACTCTTAGAGCTGAGAAGTGTGATGAAGAAGGTAATATAAGAGCTTACTATTACCACCCAGATTGGGTTAATGCAAAACCATCTGATGAACCTATGAGGATACCAACATTTGGATTTGGTAATAATAAGGGTAATGAGATTTATATTATCAAACCTTACGTTCCAGGTTACTTCTATTACACACCAGTAGATTATGCTGGAGCATTAGATTACGCTTTATTAGAGAGTGAAATATCTGAATACCTTATAAATGATACTATGAATGGTTTTAGTGGAACTAAGGTGGTTAATTTCAACAACGGAGTGCCAGATGAAGAGAAACAAAATTTAATTAAAGGTAAGGTATTGGAGAAGTTAACTGGTTCTAGAGGTAATAAGGTAATTATAGCCTTCAATGATAATCAAGAATCTAAAACTACTGTTGATGATATCCCATTAAATGATGCACCAGCACATTACGAATACTTATCAAATGAGTGTAGTAATAAGATGATAGTTGGTCATAGGGTAACATCACCTTTATTGATTGGTGTAAGAACTGAGAATAACGGGTTAGGTTCAAATGCTGATGAAATTGAATCAGCTTACAAGTTATTTATGAATATCACAATTAAACCATATCAAGACGAAATGGTGGACGCTCTTAACGAAATATTAGCTTTTAATGGTATGGTATTAGATTTATACTTTAAACCTCTTAGTCCTCTTGATTTTGAGGATGTACAGGAGTTATTAGATGCTGGTGTTGATGAGGAAGTAATTGAAGAAGAAACTGGTGTTGAAGTTGAAGAGACTAATTTATCTAAAGAAGATAAAGATTCACTTTATAAATGGATAAAAAATAAATTTAAGAAATAAAAAAATATAAAATGAGTACAGTATTATTTATAACAAATAACGATTTAAAAAGAAAGAGTATAGTATCTGGGAACGTAGACCCAGATAAGTTTATACAATATATAAAAATTGCTATGGATATCCATATAGAAAATTACCTTGGTACTAAACTATATGTTAGAATGCAAGAATTAATTGAGTCTGGAGATATATTAAACACGGCTAATGTTAATTATTTATACCTATTAAATACATATATCAAGCCAATGACAATTCACTGGGGTCTAGTTGAATATTTACCATTCGCAGCGTATCAAGTATCTAATCACGGTGTCTATAAAAAGCTACCAGAAGCCTCAGAAACGGTTAATAAGAATGAAGTAGACTATTTAGTAGAAAAAGAAAGAACAGTTGCACAGCATTACACAAGACGTTGTATTGATTACCTTTGTGTTAATTCAACTCTATTCCCAGAATACTATCAAAATAACAGTGGAGATGTTTATCCAGACAAAGAATCAGACTTTGGTGGGTGGGCTTTATAACACATAAAATAAAAAATTTAAGTGAGAGATGATATTATTAACACTACTATCGATTGATAGTATTTTAAAATTTTTAGGTACATTACCTATATGGGCAAAAATTAGTATGGGATTTTTAATTATAATTTGTTTTATTTTTAAGGATGCAATTTCAACATTAATTAAAAAGATTCCAATTGAAAAATTAAATATATTTAAAAAGAAAGAACCAATATACAAACCTAGAGTTGAAGATTATAATGAATTAATAGTTCACGATTTCTTCCTTACTTTAGATTCAACACTTGGTAAAGTTAAGCAAATTGATTTTGGTGATATTAAACCAGTTAACCATATTAAACGTCAGATGATGTTAAAATTAATGAACTTGAAAATGATTAGTATGGAAAAACATTTCAAGGAATTAATCCTGGATGAAAATATAAAGAATTTAACAGCTCAAGAGTTTAAATTCAAAATGATGAGTACGATAAGTGAGTTAGTTAAAGAATATAACGAACTTTGTGTTGTGGAATTCATTAAAATGGGTATAGATAATGAAGATTCTTGGTATTTTGTTGATTCATATGAGGGTTATAGAAGTACAATAGTTGATTCTTTCATAGAAAGGTTGGAAAGTATTTGTATATCCAAGCAATATGAAACAAATTATGGTAGGTTATTAGCAATATTAGAGATTCTAACTGTAGCTGTTGATGTTATACCAAGGGATGTTAGGTCACTATATGTTTTAATAAACGGTAAATACGATAAATATATTAATAAATAATGAAAATAAGTAAAAATTTTAGTAAAGAAGAGTTCGATTGTTCCTGTGGGTGTGAAATGTCTGGGGAAGTTTTAGAAAATATAACTAAATTAGTTGATGAGTTAGAGGTCCTTAGAGAACATTCTAACTCATCAATTATTGTTAATAGTGGTTACAGATGTGATAAGTATAATAAACGCATTGGTGGGGCTAAAAGAAGTCAACATAAACTTGGTAACGCATCTGATATTGTTGTTAAGGGTGTTGAACCATCAGAAACACATCAATTGATTGAACAGTTAATTGATAAAAAACTAATGAGTGAAGGTGGATTAGGTTCTTATAATAACTTTACACATTACGATATTGGTTATAATAATAGAAAGAGACGTTGGTAATATTTTAAAAGTAAATGATAAAATTGTTTTTATATAAATATAATTATGGATAAAAAGGAAAAACTAGATTTAATTGAGTTGTACATTGATGAGACAAACGATTTTGATGGGGTAGAAGCTATTAGTATAGTAGAGGACCCAGCGATAATGTCAGATTTTATAGCTCTTTCTAAACATAATAAAGAAAAAGTTTTATTCTCAGAGGTAGATAAGGAAAAAAGAATCCTTATGGGACCAGCTTTAATACCAAATAGAAAGATTTATAGGAGAATAGATGACTATGAATACAATGTATTCTTAAGTGAAGAAACCGTAAGGAAAGCATCTGAAATGTACTTTAAAAATCACAACCAACAAAATAGTACTCTTGAACACAGAGAGATTATTGAAGGATTAACAGTAGTTGAGTCTTGGATAGTTGAGGACAGTGAAAAAGATAAGAGTGCTATTTATGGTTTAGATGCACCTAAAGGAACCTGGATGACTTCAATCAAAGTTGATAATGATGAGATATGGAATGATTATGTTAAGTCTGGTAAGGTTAAAGGGTTTAGTATAGAAGCATTCTTCTCTCATAAGGTTACTATGAGTATGATAGAGGAAGCTAAATTAAATTCTGATGTCGTTATATTAGAAGAAAAAGATGAGACTTTAGAAGACTTATTTGATATGACTGAAGAAGAAGCTAATAACTTACTTGAAACTATAATAAAAATAATCAACGAAGATAATAATTAAAACTAAAATAAATAATTTATGAGTAATCAAAGAAACAATAAAAACACTAACTGGAAGGTTAATTGTGAACGTATGTCAACCGCAAGGAGAGACAAAGTTACTGATGGTGATAATGCAATCATCTTCAATACGGATACAAATAACTATGAAGCTTGGGATGGTACTGGTTGGTCTAGTTTATCTGAAACAATTTCTGAAATTGGTGAAAGATTAATTGGTTGGCAAGATTTTGCTGATTCAAATACAAGTGAAGATTTCCCATTAGTACAACCACTTGTAAACGGTGGTGAAGTTCAACTAACAAACAATAATAATGATACCCTAACTGATGGTAATACCAATGTTAATGGTGAAACTAGTATTCAAGGGTTGAACGATTTGTACGATACTAGTACAAATACATTTATTTTTGATGGGACAGGTATAGAAAAGAATGATTTAATTTCATTTAGAGTACACCTTAACATTGCAGCATCAATTATAACAAGTGATTTTTCATTAAGGATTGATTTTTTCGATGCACCAGGTGGTACAGGGAATCAATTATTCTCATTAAGTCAACATTTATCTACAGAATCTTTAAGTGCTGGTGTATTTAGAGAGAGGATAGTTACGATAGATGCCTTTGTTGGTGAATCAATATTAAATGGTAGTGCAAAACTATTCGTAGAAGGTACTAAATCATTTGAAGTTGAAGTAATAGGATATAATTTAAGAATATTTAAAATAGCAAGATAAGATGGCAATAAAAATTAAAAAAGATATAGCGGGTACAAATGTGCAAATTGAGGGAATAGATGTTAACAATCTAGGGTTAAACTCCTACTCTT
>TARA_R110002050_G_scaffold177474_1_pt1 | contig 12733 bp, 9 predicted proteins | sample TARA_R110002050 | Tara Oceans TARA_R110002050 (sample SAMEA4396988) | marine metagenome | biome: Polar Biome; feature: [DCM] deep chlorophyll maximum layer (ENVO:01000326); material: water (ENVO:00002006), including particulate matter (ENVO:01000060) such as... | depth 25 m
ATTATATATGAAAGAAATAACTGTACAAGAATTAAAAGAAAAAAAAGAAGCTGGTGAAAACTTTTTCTTGCTCGATGTTCGTGAGCATTTCGAATATTTGGTTTCTAATTTAGACGGCGAACTTATTTCGCTAGGTCAACTAGATGTACGTCTAGACGAAATAAAGCAACACAAAGATGCTGAAGTTGTAATTATGTGTCGCTCTGGTGGCCGTAGTGCAAGAGCATGTGAATTACTCGAAAAGAATGGCTTCACAAATGTTTCGAACCTAAAAGGTGGCATTACAGCATGGTCTAAAGAAATTGACACTAGTATTGCTGTAGCTTAATTATTTTCTTTTTAAAAGTAAAAAGCCCCTCACTTATTACAATAATGAGTGAAGGGCTTTTTTAATTTATGAAATAGAATATATAGCCGATTTTGTTACGATAAAGCTGCTATTTGATTCAACAACTCTTGGTTACTGTCTGTATTCTTTAATACTTTAAGTAAACCTAACATCGACTCTTTGGGAGATTTTTTGAGTAAATAACGGCGCACCATATTTCGCTCTTCAAGTGAGTCTGTTATGAACTTATCTTCGTTTCTTGTACCAGAAGCTGTGATATTAATCGCTGGATAGATTCGGTCATTGGCTAACTCCCTGTCGAGAACCAATTCCATATTTCCAGTTCCCTTAAATTCCTCAAAAATCAGGTCATCCATTCTCGAGTTCGTTTCTACTAAACAAGTGGCAATAATAGTTAAAGAACCACCACCTTCAATCTTGCGCGCAGAACCGAATATTTTCTTCGGTATTTCTAAAGCTCGGATATCTAAACCACCAGAAAGTGTTCGCCCACTATTTGACTGAACTGCATTGTAAGCCCTCCCTAGCCTTGTTAACGAGTCTATAAGCAGCACAGCGTCTTCTCCCATCTCTGCTTTACGTTTAGCGTAACCTAAGGCCATTTCTGTAATTCGAATATGGCTCTGCGTTTTTTTATCGTTTGACGACGCAAATACTTCTGCTTTTGTAGATCGTATAAAATCTGTTACTTCTTCAGGTCGCTCATCTACTAAAAGTACACTTAAGTGAATATCAGGATGACTTTCGGTGATGCTATTCGCAATTTGTTTCAGCATTACGGTTTTACCCGTTCTTGGAGGTGCCACAATAAGCGCTCTTTGGCCTTTACCGACGGGTGCTACTAAATCAATCACACGCATTTCAATATTGTCTGCGCGATCGCCCATTCGAATCCAATCTACAGGCATAATCGGAGTTTGGCGTTCAAAGCGGCTGGATTTCGTCCAAGCTTCAACAGGTTTGCGGTTTATTTGGTCTATAGCGCAAACGTGTTTATTCCCGCGCTTATCTTCTTCGTACTCACCTTCAAGAATAAGACCAGGGCGTAAATCTAATTCTTTAACTTCCTCTGGTTTTAGAAAAGGATCTTGAGGGCTATAGCTAAATTCGTAATCAAGTTTACGGATCAAACCCCAGCCTTTCGCATTTATTTCGAGAACACCTGCGTAACGGCCTGCTAGACCAAGGTTTTCTTTCCAATAAAATTTAGGTATAAAAACATTACCTGCCGTCTTATTACGGTTAGTATTGGTATTTGAATTGTTTTTACCCTTGTTACGGTTTTTATAGTTCTTTCTATTCCGTGCCATTAATATGTTTGATATATAAAGTTACCCGATCTCCGGTGTTTGAGATATCGATTTCAGTAATATGTTGGAAATTCGAAGGAGAGCTGGGAAAAAATACGGTGTGGGCTAGTTCCCACACCGCAATCTAATTCAGAAGATGAGAAAATATACAAATGTTTTTATTGATAGCAAATTAACGAGCAGTAGTAGTTTCATTTACTATGCTGTAGCAAGGCATTAAAGAGCCATCAACTTTAATTTTTTCGCCATCTTTGTAATTTAATTTTAGAAACTTATCCTCTGCTGTTGGTGTAACTGCTTCATAAGTTGAAAGTTGGCTATTAACCGTATTAGCAACCGATGGGTCTTTACGCTTAGCAAGGTTTAGGTAATCAATAACTACCCAATAAACTACTTTATCGTTGGCTTCAAGTTTTCTGTCTTCTGTACACTTAGAAATTACTGCGCCGTAGATACGAGCCATTTCAATATATGCTCTACCAAAGTTTGGATTCGCTTTAATTGCTTGTTGTGCGTAGCCTTTAGCATCTTTTAACTGTCCCAAACTGATACTTACATCAGAAAGATCTAGATATAAAGACAATTTGTCTTCTTTAGTTTCAGCTAACGATAAAGCTTGTTTGTAGAAAGTTAACGCAGAGGAATAACGCGCATTACCTTTTTCAATATCGCCTAAATCAGACGCACTTTGAAATGTTGGTTTCAAATTATGTAAAGTACGGCTTATACGAGCCATATTACTAAGGTCATCAAGTTGTTTGTATGCACCTTTACATGCTTCTAGAATCTCAAGGTTGTTTGGCTCTGCAGCTAATCCACCTTCACCTTCTTCAGAGCAGTTAAAAAATGCAATTTGCTCTTCTGGAGAACCTAAAATGTCTTGCTGTTTTTTATTTAAATACTCTTCAATATCTGGGCTAGCAAAAGGCATTGCTTTATCAATAACAGCTTGCGCCGCGTCTTTTTCGCCCTTTGAAACCAAGTCATCAAGTACCACTTTTACATAGTACCCATTCGCAGATTCAGTTGCCCGCTTAGGGTTTATTTCGAACATAGTTTGAAATTCGGAATATGCTTTTCCTAAACCATTTTCGATATGAGTATAATTTTGTAAGTAAAAACGCCCTTTTTGCTGATGGATTTCGAAAGCTTCCCCATTAACTTCACCAAAAAGCGCCATCTTATCATCAAATAACGTTAACGCAGTATCTAAGTAAGCAGCTTTAATAGTCGGATCATTTTGACTTTCAGCTAGAGCCTGATAAATCTTTACAAATTTGTCATACTGTGTAGACAAATTGAATCCTTTATAAGACTCAATTGTTAACGGTTTCGCACAAATCATCCAGCGGCCATAGTCTAAAGCAAAACTAAAATCTTTGCCTTTATAGTTAGACTGAAAGATGGAATAAGCCTGTAATGGACTAAGACCTTGTGGCGGGTTAGTATTACACTCAGCCTGAGCCGTCACCATATTAGTGCTAACAAGCAGGAACCCTACGATTACTATTAAATTTTTCATCATCTCGTATAAATGTTATTAGTGTCTTTTATTGTAACACTGTAGTTAGCGGATTTATTATTATAGAATTAATTAAGTTTTGGTCTGATAAACATTAGCTCAGTTAAATTTACTGAAAAATTAATTGCCCAAATTTTTTCTTGAACTAAATTCTGCGTTGTAGTCCCCCGAATTCCATACTGAATACTTAAGTCAAATGATGACCTAGAAGATCTTGGTGCAAAAACTCCCAATCCAGTAGAAAACCAAAGTGTATTTATATCTTGGTTGTCGATAGTCAAATGCCCTTTATCGTAAGAGACACCCGCGCTGTACCTGAATTTAGAAAAAAATCTGTCCGATCCCTTCCTATATGGGTGAAATTGTGCACCGATGCCTAATAAAAATCTATCACTGTAATTATTCACTTCATCTAAGTTTAATTCATACTTGGCTTTACTCCATTCCTCGTATAAACCATCTGCAGATACATTAAAGTAAGGACTCGCGAAATAGGTTAAACCCCCACTCACTTGCAGAGGAAGTGAAACATTTCCTATACCACTTCTATCCAAATCGATTGTAGTTGTTGCTCCATTAATCACTTTAGTTGTCAACGATTTACTTTTTGCATCAAAGTTTACCGGAAGTACAACAGAAGAACCCAACTGAATAATGTCGTTATTATTTAATAAGCCTCTTTTACTAAAAAGGATACCAAAACGTTGTGAAAAAGCAGATGCAGTTATATCAGTATTAACGGTATTGGTCGAATACCCTGAGGTACTAAAATCTATTTTCTCGCTAGAATTCGTTCTCATAAAAGCCAATGACGGAGCATATCCAATGGCAATATACTTATTTATCGCATATCCAAAGCCAAACTCTAGCTTGCTAATTCCACCACTTCCATTTTTATCAAATTGATACCCTAAAGTATCTGTAGCATTTGGAAAGAGCTGTTTGGTTATAGAAGATTTAAAATTAGTCCGCGTAACTGGGTAAAGAGCTGCTGAAACACCCAATTTCTGCTTTACAATCGGGAAAACAACGTGAATTGTTCCTGCTTCAAACAAAGAGTTAGTGCTTGAGCTGAAACTATCCTCGGCATTGTACTTTGCTAGAGTAAAATTAGCCGTTCCTCTTACAAATGCACCTAAGCCCCAAAATGCAGGATTACTAAGACCTGAAGTTTCCAGATCGTTTGATGAGACACCAAATATACCCATTCCTTTTTCTTGGGCACTATTTTGTAAAATTGGTGTTCCTACACCATAAAAGGAATAAATAGAACCGCTGTTTGCCTCAGAGTCACTTACAGTTTGAGCAAAAGCTGAGCTTACAAAAAATAGGAATACAATTACTATACTTAATTTCTTCATGACTCTGCCCTTACTTAGCTGTTAATAAAATCAGTTTCGGTTTCAACGCCTTTATCGCTGTCTCGTCGTACAATAAAGTGGACCTCAACAAGCCGTTTGCGGGATTCATGTGCAGATATAATGTTTTATTGCTCGGATCATCAAAGATATATGAGTTAACATGGGAGGTAACATCAAATCGATATCCGTTAATGCTTTCATCTAGATATCCTACAATTTCTGATGATGAGAACTGAAGTCCATACGCTAGGCCATTAGTAATTCCAGATTTCAATTCTAAATATGGAATATCTATTCTAGTACTATTTGCCTGTAATGAACTTTCAAGAAGATCTGTGTCCTGATAAAGAATAAGCTCTGCTTTTAATAAGTTTCTTATTGTAAGCGAATCTACTTCCTCTTCTAAGCTGAATGAGTAAAACCTATCTAAAGAATTATAAAGAGCGAATTTATTAGCAGGATATGGCTTATTTGCATAATCGAGAGAATAACCCCAGTCATTAAGACCTACAATTGTAGTATCACCAACATCTTCATTAATCAGCCTAAACGCGGAAGCAGTAGGTACGGGGAATGATATTTTACTTGAAGCTCCTTTAGCTACAATGGCCAGTCCATAAAAATCGTAAACGAAACTAGAATCCTGTGTTGCCGAAGTATCATTCACGAAACTTGCATACTCTGCAAACCAGGTCTGTGATAATGATATCCTGATGCTATCTTCTTTTAGGCGAGTAAATGAGGCGATTTCAACCGACTCATCATACGCTGGCTTGGTGTCATTAAACAGCTCATTACTTCGCCAAAGCTCAGTAACTTTGTACACTGAAAACTCCGTTTGAGAGAGACTGTCCCCATATACTTGAGTGGTATCGAACATGAGGTCCAAATACATCGAGTAGGAGTTGTCTAGCGTAGTATCTAAACTGAAACTATAGATTGTTGGTTTTATATACGCCACCGCCTCAACATCTCCAAAAATAGGATCTGTATATTTACCAATCGGGGTTATTGTAAGTTTACCTGTATAGCTTGCTACTGAATCAGCTTGAAACCCTGAAACCATCAAGGTATCGTGAGCAACTTCTATTTCAGGAATAATACCGCCACCAACTGGTCCAGACTTAGTCCCACAAGCTAGAAATAATCCACTTATTGTTAGGAGTAAAACAAGCCGTCTGACACCTGCGGCCTTCACATTTCTTTGCATCAAAAAATCTCTAAAAAATTAAATCTGTTATTCCGCTATTTTCTTATAGTATTCAGCGAATTTATCCGAAACATCTTCGGGTGAACCCTGAATTTTTGTTGGTGTAATTCCCAATGCAGAAAATATCTCATCAAATTCGTTATTCAAATAGTTTCCAGTAACCACATGGTCACTATACTGTAGGCCTAATTTAAGTAAGTCTACTTTACCATTATCAGTAAGCGAATCGATGTCAACATCTTCAGGGAGGCCAAGCAATTCAAGTATACGCGCCGTCTCAGCATGTCCTTCATTTTGTGGATGATGGAGATTATAGATTATTTTTGTGTTCTTAAAAATCTCCTCATCCTTGTATTTTGTTTTAACCAACAAAGGAATTAAGCCAGCCGGCCAATCATGACAATGGATTATATCCGGTTGCCAACCGAGCTTCATAACTGTTTCAAGCACACCTTTATTGTAGAAGGCCAATCTTTCGTCATTATCTTTGTAATATTCTTCTTTATCTGGCTTCTTAAACATACCTTTTCTTTTGAAATAGGTGTCGTTATCTAAAAAGTAGACTTGTAGCTTCGCATTTGGAATACTAGCTACTTTAATCTTCATACTTTCAATTTTATCACCAACTTCTACCTCAATTCCAGATAGGCGAATTACTTCATGAAGTCTATTTCTACGATCATTAATACTACCATATTTAGGTAATAGAATTCGTATTTCAAAGCCTTTATCTTGTAGAGACGCTGGAAGAAACCGAAGTAAATCGGCGGTGTAAGTCATTCTAGCAAATGGGGAAATTTCAGCGGCTGCGTATAGTATTTTCATAAAATAGGATCTCTAATTACTCTTCGTTTGAATTGGACTTGTCAGTCATCATTTCGTCGAACTTCTGGTTATCTACTGAATTAAACTCCATGAGAGTGTCACCTCGAAGACCTAAACGTATAGTTTCTAAGGAAATAGCCTCTTCTGGAGGAATATTTCCCAAATTCACATTACTTCCATACTTGCGAATAAACCAAACTTGTTGGTCTTTCTTTGGAGCTTCAAATATCAATTTTTCCACAGCAATTTGGTCAGTAATCTCTTCTATTAGCCCAGCACGGATTTCGCCATTTGGTCGAAAAACACCCACTGTACCACTTTCACGGGCTTCACAAATAATTTTTATTGCGCCTGCTTCAAGTTCTTCTTGGATAACACGAACCCATTTGTATGGAGGTATTATTTCATTCGGGTTCTTGCTTCCAACCTCGGAATATACGTCATAATCTTGGCTTAAATCCCGAATAATCTCTTGCTTTCGTTTATCTGACAGCCAAATAGTACCATTAGATACTTCTAGGGTATTTATTTGATACTTGTTCAACAGCTTAAGATACGAATCTAATTGGTCACGTAATAAGTATGCTTCAAAGAGTGTGCCCCCTAAATAAACAGGAATTCCTGCGTTTGCATACACAGCTAGCTTCGCTTCTAAATTTTGAGTTACATAGCTAGTACCCCATCCAAGCTTAACAACATCCACCAAATCGGAGCATACTTCACAAAAGTCTTCAGCTTGCCGTGTACTATAACCTTTGTCTAACACTAAGGTCATTCCATTATTTCTAGGCTTTTGGGTACGGGTTGGTAAATTATTCAACTTAAAAGGCATCTTTGTCACAAATTTTAAAGCCCTGAATATACGGAATTAGCTACTCGTATTAAAGGAAGGCTTTTTGATGTTAATTTTGGGTTAAACTCGATTTGTTTGCTTTATTAATTCAACAATTCGTGCCTTATCTACACAGTTTAAATCTCTTTCTGTATACCTCCAAAGCCAGTTGTTAGAAGACGTTCCTGGAACGTTAGTTCTATCTTCGGTACCAAGGCTCATAAAGTCTTGTAATGGCGTAATAGCCTGATCGGCTACAGAAAACATAGCTAACCGAATAAATTCCCAATTTATTTCATTCCCATCAGAATGCGTATAAACCCTTGCACGATGCTGCTCTACTTCTGGAGCGCTTTTATACCAACCTTTGCTCGTATCGTTATCGTGAGTACCTGTATAAACCACGCAATTCTGAGGGTAATTATGTGGCAGAAAAGCGTTTGATGAGTCAGCATCAAATGCGAACTGGATAATTTTCATACCTGGAAAGTTGTACTTATCGCGTAGCTTCTCCACGCCTTCGGTAACAAAACCTAAATCTTCTGCAATAATTGGCAACTCACCACATTTTTCTAATATAGCATCAAACAGTTTCTCACCAGGACCTTTAACCCAACGGCCTTTTTCTGCTGTTTTTTCTGAAGCTTTAACTTCCCAATAAGCTTCAAAACCTCTAAAGTGATCTACTCTGATTGCGTCACAAGTTTTGAACATATGCTTAAAACGATCTACCCACCAAGAAAACCCATCGGCTTCGAGTGCCTTCCATTTATAGAGAGGATTTCCCCAAAGCTGGCCCGTAGCGCTAAAATAATCCGGTGGTACGCCTGCTATAAGCTTACGATTACCCTTCTTATCAATTTCAAAATACTGTGGATTTGCCCATACATCAGCACTATTATGATCTACGAAAATTGGAATATCACCGATAATTCGAATTCCTTTCTGATTAGCATAATCCTTAAGCGATTTCCACTGCTCATAAAACTCAAACTGTAACCATTCCTGAAGCTGTACTTCACCTTTATGCTTTTTCTTGGCAGCCTTTAGCGCATCTGGTTGGCGCTGTGCAATTTCAGGAGCCCAAGTATTCCATGGTTGTTTGTTATAGGATAGAGCACAAGCCATAAACAGGCTGTAATCATCTAGCCAATGCTTATTTATTTTTTTAAAGAGCTTGAACGCTTTCTCTTGTTCCTTAGATTTCTCACTATAGAATCGTTGCGCCGCTTTTTTGAATAACACGTCTTTATTTGCAAAAGCCTCATCATAAAGCACTTTAGCTCCTGACTCTAGTTCAGCAGTAGCCACTTCAGTTGATGTAAGTAGTCCTTTTTCAACAAGAATATCTAAGCTAATTAAATACGGATTTCCAGCGAACGCTGAATAGCTAGCGTATGGAGAATTACCATAACCTGTTGGGGTAAGTGGTAAAATTTGCCAGATTGTTTGATTTGTTGCTGCTAAAAAATCTAGAAATGCTCTAGCTTCGTGGCCTAGTTCGCCGATTCCGTATTTTCCTGGAAATGAGGTGGGATGGACTAAAGTCCCGCTTGAACGAGGAAATCTCATTATTTCAACTTCTTTGGTTTAATTATTATTCCAGCCAATGGCGGTATTGTTATTTTTAAATGGGCGAGTTGGTTATTCCACTCACCTAACTCTGCTCGGATTACTGAATCTCCAGCATTACTCCCTCCATAAAATTCAGAGTCGCTATTCAGAACTATTTCATAGTCTCCGGCTTGTGGTACGCCAAATTTATAATCATGATGCACGGTTGGTGTAAAATTAAGTACAACCAATAAATAATCTTCGGGATCTTTAGCTCTACGCAAAAATGAAATCAAGCTATTGTCTGCGTCACTAACATCAATCCATTCAAAACCGCGCCAATCAGAATCTGCTTCATGCAACGCAGGTTCTTGTTTATTCAATTTATTCAAATCTCGAACGAGTAATTGCAAGCCTTGATGTTTTTCCCACTCCAACAAGTGCCAATCTAAGGACTTATCTTGATTCCACTCTGACCATTGCCCAAACTCGCAGCCCATAAACAATAAATTCTTACCTGGATGAGCGAACATGTACGTGTAGAGAAGCCTTAAATTTGCAAATTTCTGCCAATCATCACCAGGCATCTTACTTATCATTGCTTGCTTCATGTGCACCACTTCATCGTGCGAAAACGGCAAGGTGAAATTTTCTGAGAACGCGTAGATTAGCGAAAACGTAAGCTGATCTTGGTGAAATTTTCTATAAATGGGGTCTTCTTCAATATAATCGAGGGTATCATTCATCCACCCCATATTCCATTTATAATCAAAGCCTAAACCGCCAGTTTCTATGGGGCGAGAAACTCCTCCCCAAGATGTAGATTCTTCCGCGAAAGTAATCACTCCTGGATATTGAGTATGCACCGCATAATTGAATTTCCTTAGAAAGTCGATGGCTTCGATATTTTCTCGGCCTCCATATTTATTGGGAATCCACTCATCAGCTTTTCTCGAATAATCGAGGTAGAGCATTGACGCCACCGCATCAACACGAAGTCCATCAATATGAAACTTATCGCACCAGTACACGGCGTTAGAAACTAAAAAATTCTGAACTTCAGTTCGTCCGAAGTTAAAAATACAAGTTCCCCAATCTTTGTGTTCGCCTTGGCGCGGATCTTCGTGCTCATACAAACCGGTACCATCAAAACGACGTAAGCCATGTTCGTCTTTTGCAAAATGGGCAGGAACCCAATCTATAATTACGCCCAACCCTGCTTTGTGGCATTCATCCACAAAAAACATAAAATCTTTAGGCGAGCCAAATCTACTTGTTGGTGCAAAATACCCTGTTACTTGATATCCCCATGAAGGGTCATAAGGATGCTCTGAAATGGGCAGCAACTCTAAATGCGTAAAGCCCTGCTCTTTTACATACGGAATTAAATCTTTTGCTAACTCTCTATAACTGAGATAATCGGGAGTTTCGCCAAGTTTCTTTTTCCACGAGCCCAAATGAACTTCATAAACCGAAACGGGCTGGTCTTGAGCTTGGTGTTTCTTCCTGTTTTCTAACCATTTGGCATCACTCCACTCAAACTCTTCAATATCTGCAACTATAGAAGCTGTCCCTGGTCTCAACTCTGCATAGAACGCATACGGATCGGCTTTTTTAAGTGGAGCCTCTTGAATGGGAGTTTTAATCTCGAACTTGTAGTTATCGCCTGGCGCTACTTGTGGGATAAAAATTTCCCATAATCCTTGCTCATGAAATTTCCGCATACCATGAACACGTCCATCCCAATTATTGAACGAACCGATTACACTTACCCGATATGCAGCAGGAGCTGTAACCACAAAATGGACGCCTTGAACCCCGTTAACATTACGCGGATGCGCACCCATAAATTCATACGCCTTTTGATGATTTCCCTCTCCCCAGAGTTGTAAATCGAAGTCTGATAAAAGTGAGTCGTAGTTGTAAGCGTCTATAATTTCAAAAGTATCGCCATCAAAAGGCTTGATAAGCAGGCGATAGTCAAATCTATTTTTCCGTCGAGGAACTACTATTTCGAACAATCCCTCCTCTGAAACTCGAAGTAGTTCAAGAGGTTTCGCTTTTCCAATAAGGGCGAATATTTGCTCAGCTTCTGGCCTAAAAGCCCTGATTACAAGCTTCTCTACTTTTTTCTCGACAATATTCTGTAATCCCAATACTGAAAAAGGATCGCCATGGGAGCCATCCGAGATGGATGAAATAATTTCATTACTAAGCGTTGAACTCATCACTTTAGGTAAATTAAACGGGAATGAAGATAACAAATTTAGCTCAAATCTTTTGCGCTAATCGGGATGTTTCCAACGTAGCTATTCTTTATTTTAAAATTATGAACAATACTGGACGAATCGCCCGCCGCTATTTATTTTCTAAAAAGCATATCTCGCTTATTTCCACGCTAACTCTCATAAGTATAGCTGGTTTAACAATTGGTGTAGCACTTTTAATTGTAGTTTTATCAGTACTTAATGGTTTTTTTGAGCTCATAAAAGGCTTTCTACTTTCTAACGATCCTGATCTACGCATTGAAGCTTCTAGCTCTTCAACTTTTGCGCAAAACCAACTTATGCTTGACAGAATCAGAGCCCTACCAGAGGTTCGTGTAATCTCTCCATATGTAGTTGGTAAGGCTTTACTAGCGCACGGAGAGAATGAAAATAAAGTGGTAGAAGTAAAGGGAATAGACAAAGACCTGTTCTTTCAACTTATAGATATTGAAGAAAGTGTAACCTCTGGTGTTTTTGATGTTGGAGTGCGTAATCGTAAACCTGGTGTAATTTTACACGAGCAGCTCCGCAACGATTTAGACATTTATCTGGGCGAAGAAGTCGCTTTGCTTAGCGCTTCGGGCATGCGTAAAGCTTTAACCCAAATTTCTACACCACGCATTTATCGTTTTGAAGCGCGTGGTTCGTATTTTTCGCAGCAGATTAGTGGCGAAGCGCAGGTTTTTGTAGATATTGTTGCCGCCCAACGACTTTTTAAGTCTCGAAATGAAATTTCTGGGCTTGATATAAAATTAACTAGAAATGAAGATTCTGAACGGATAAAAGCCGAACTAGAAACTCTTTTAGGAAGTGATTTTAAAATTTCGAGTTGGTACGATTTACAGAAACCGCTCTATGATGTGATGTACCTAGAGAAGTGGAGTTCCTACATCATTTTGATGATTATAATTATTGTAGCGGTTCTCAATATTGTGGGTTCGTTAACAATGATTGTAATCCAAAAAAGGCGAGATATAGGGATTTTGATGTCGATGGGATATTCTAGAGCTGCAATACGATCTATCTTCAGAAAACAAGGGCTTTATATTGGCTTAATTGGCTGTTTTATCGGTGGAACGCTCGGTCTTGCTTTAAGCTGGGCACAAATGAAGTTCGGTTTAGTTAAGCTTTCTTCTGCTTTTATTATTGATGCTTACCCCGTTGAAATTCGACCGTTGGATGTTGGAATTATTTTGGTTGGAAGTTTACTTCTTTGCTTATTAGCGAGCTGGTATCCTGCACATAGAGCTTCCCAAGTGCAGCCTGCCGATGCTGTGCGGTTTGAGTAGAATTGAATTAAGAATGCAGAATTAATGATTAAGAATTGGGGTTTTGGTAATTGCGTGCTCGTTAACACTAACACCCCTCGAATCATCCAAAGAACTGTTTGGATGATTAGCTCCCCTCAAGGGGAGACTTGTTCTAGCTAGTTTTGAGGTTTTAAACTTACGCTATTTCTCACTTCGGATAAGTCCTCCTTCGAGGGAGGTGGTTTTTGGTATT
>TARA_R110002050_G_scaffold49886_1_pt1 | contig 12719 bp, 9 predicted proteins | sample TARA_R110002050 | Tara Oceans TARA_R110002050 (sample SAMEA4396988) | marine metagenome | biome: Polar Biome; feature: [DCM] deep chlorophyll maximum layer (ENVO:01000326); material: water (ENVO:00002006), including particulate matter (ENVO:01000060) such as... | depth 25 m
TAAGCATGATAAAATGCTTTTCGATTTTTCGAAAAACCTAATAACTGAAAAAACTTTAGAGCTTTTAGAAGCCTTGTTTATAGAATGCAAAGTATCTGCTGCTATCGCATCTACCTTAAAGGGAGATGCGGTAAATGAAACAGAAAATCGCGCTGTTTTGCATACGGCCTTGCGCAACTTAGGCGATAAGCCTACTTACGTAGATGGCAAAGAGGTAAATTCAAGCGTTTGGGCCGTTCTTGAGCAAATGCAAGACTTTTCCGATCTTATAATCAGTGGAAACTGGAAAGGATATTCGGGGAAAACCATTAAAAATATTGTAAATATCGGTATTGGCGGCAGCGATTTGGGTCCGCAAATGGTTTATGAAGCCTTGAAGCCTTATCACAATCACCTGCAATGCCATTTTGTTTCCAATGTAGATGGCGCTCATATTAGTGAAACGCTTAAAAATTTAGATCCGGCCCAAACTCTATTTATTATTGCGTCAAAAACTTTCAGCACCCAAGAAACCATGACTAATGCGCATTCAGCGCGGGAGTGGTTTTTGCGCTCTGAGGCAAGCCAAGAAGATATTGCGAAGCATTTCGTTGCCGTTTCAACTAATAAAGAAAAAGTAATCGAATTCGGCATAGATCCCACTAATATGTTTGTATTCTGGGACTGGGTCGGCGGTCGCTATAGTTTATGGAGTGCGATCGGTTTAAGCATCGCTTGCGGACTGGGCTATAAGAATTTCGAAAAGCTATTACGGGGCGCGCACGCCATGGACACCCATCTTGCGGAAGCACCTTTTAGAGAGAACATACCGCAAATAATGGCCGCCATAGGAATTTGGAATGTGAATTTTTTAGGTGCGGAAAGTGAAGCGATAATTCCTTACGACCAAAACATGCATCGTTTTGCCGCCTATTTCCAACAAGGCAATATGGAGAGTAATGGTAAAAATGTAGACCGCTCAGGGCAGAAGATCAACTACCAAAGTGGACCGATTATTTGGGGCGAACCTGGCACTAATGGTCAACATGCCTTTTTTCAGCTTTTACACCAAGGCACACGTCTTATTCCGGCCGACTTTATCGCTTTTGCTAGAAGTCATTACGATATTGGCGATCACCATGTAAAGTTACTTTCTAATTTCTTGGCGCAAACCGAAGCTTTAATGGTTGGTAAAACTAGGGAAGAGGTCGAAGCGGAATTAAGAGACGCTGGCAAAACCATTGAAGAAATAGCTAGCCTCGCACCCTTTAAGGTTTTTGAAGGCAACAAACCCACCACTTCTATTGTGAGTGATATTTTAAACCCCGAAAACCTAGGGAAACTTTTGGCCGCCTACGAGCATAAAATTTTAGTACAAGGAATCGTATGGAATATTTACTCTTTCGACCAATGGGGAGTAGAGCTAGGCAAACAGTTAGCAAACACTATTTTACCAATGCTTAAAAATGGTGGGAGTACCGACAAAGACAGTAGTACTAAAGGATTAATTAACTACCTTACGACTCTTAAAGAGCAATAAACAAACATCATGAAGCGAATCTTAGCACTCACCCTTCTCATTATCAGCTTTACGGCTTGTAATGATGATTTAAAAAACGAGAATGCCGCTTTAAAACTAGAGCTGGAAGAATTGAAATCACAGGACCTTGAGAAAGATCAAGATCTTGATGACTTTGCTGGAACTTTTGCCGCTGTTCAAGAAAACTTGAAAGCAATAAGGGACCGTGAAGAATCTATTCGAAATGCACGTGAAGGTGGTTTGGAAAATGCCCAAGTAGCACGCGACCAAGTTTTAGAGGACATCGAAGCCATTAATGGAATTATTGAAAAAAATAAGGAACTAATTGCTGAGCTTCAGAAAAAGCTGGGAAGCAGTAAAAGCGAAAGTAAAAAGTACCTGAAAATGGTGGAAAATCTCAATCGTCAGATTGAAGCGAAAGATGAGCAAATCTTAGTCTTAAAAGATGATTTGGCTAATCTAAACTTTAAAATGGATCAGCTAAACTCGAAGGTTGGCATTCTTACTGAGGCAAGCATGGCTCAGCGTAGGTTGATTGAAAACCAAACAGATGCCATTAATACTGCCTACTATACTATTGGTACTTATAAAGAATTAAAAGAGGCAGGTATCGTAAATAAAGAGGGTGGCTTTATTGGCATCGGCCGTACCGAAACCATCGCTGACGATTTTAATAAGGAGTACTTTACACAGATTGATATTAGGGAAACGACTACTATCCCAATTGAGGGTGGCAGGGAAAAAGTTGAACTACTATCAAACCATTCTAGTAATAGCTACGTATATAAACAAGATGGTGAACTAACCGTCGCGATTTCTATCTCAAATTCGGGGGAGTTTTGGAAGAATTCGAAATATTTAGTGATTTTACTAGACTAATAAACAAGAGGTTACCCTGTTTGTAGCCAACATTTTGAGATAGTATCTCTATGAAGATAAGCAACAAGAAACTTTTTACCTATATGTGGTGGTTGGCCATCTTATTGTCCATTACCTTTTTGTTAGACATTGCTCTTAGTTTAATTCCAGGCAGTATTTCCAATTTATTCCCAAATCATGAGTTGGCCATATTCAGTTTTTTACTGCTCGCTCTTTTAGCCATAACTCGTTGGAGCTATTTCTCTTATGAGGATGAATATGAAATTATTCATATCGATACTCGTAGCCTGATTTTCGGGCCCTTCGAAAGTCGGAAGCACAAACACTATGAGTTCGCTAAAAACATCCTAATCAACTATGAAATTGATCGAGGCTTCTTTAAAGCCAAACTCACTTTGACGCTTAAATCTTACAATGGTGACAAAAAGCTTCGCCATTTTGATTTGTATTTCTTGAATAAAGAGAAGCAGAAGTATATTGAAAATTCTTTGCAAACTGTATTAGAAAAAAATAATAGCTAGAACAGGAAATTGGTAGTAAGCAAGCTTTAGGTCATTACCTTTGTAAAAAGAAATAATATGACAACAGGCTTACAACACCTCCACTCCTTTATCCCTTATTTGCTTTTACCCCTTCTTGCGCTAAGCACAATAATTTACTTAGTAAAATTCTTAGGGAAAAACGATTTTACCAAAGTTGATAAAATACTGGGATTAGTAACCCTTATTCTAAGTCACCTACAATTAGTATTTGGCCTTGCCCTCTACTTCGTTGGCCCAAAAGGTTTCGCCTTTACTAAAATCGAAGGTTTTATGAAGGATCCCGAATTACGCCTTTATGCCGTAGAGCACATTAGTATTATGATTCTTGCCATTGCATTAATCACCTTTGGTTACTCCAAAGCAAAACGAATTACAACAGACTCAAAAAAGTTTAAAACATTAGGCCTCAGCTTTCTTATCGCACTCATTCTCGTTTTATCGAGAATTCCTTGGGAAGTGTGGCTAGCTTAATTATATGATAGAAATCAAAAAAAAGAAAGAAGGCCGTGAAAAAGCCATCTTAATTGGGGTAGTAACCCAATTTCAAAACGAAGAACGACTAAGTGAATATTTGGATGAATTAGCTTTTTTAGCTGATACTGCTGGTGCAGACAGCCTTAAAAGATTCACGCAAAAACTGGACAGCCCCAATCCCAAAACCTTTTTAGGGACAGGGAAAATGGAGGAGATTGGCGAGTACATTAAAGCCAATGAAATTGACCTAGCTATCTTTGACGATGAGCTATCGCCTTCGCAATTAAAAAATGTGGAGCGCCTATTTGAGATTAAAGTCTTAGATCGTACCAATCTCATACTCGATATTTTTGCCAGTCGGGCTCAAACATCTTATGCCAGCACCCAAGTAGAGCTGGCTCAATACCAATACCTTTTACCACGTCTTACTAACATGTGGACTCACCTTAGTAAGCAAAAAGGTGGTATTGGGATGAAGGGACCAGGTGAACGCGAAATTGAAACGGATAGAAGGATTATTCGTGATAAGATTTCTTTATTAAAAAAGAAGCTCGAAAAAATAGACAAGCAAATGTCTATTCAACGCAGCAACCGTGAAAGTATGGTGCGCGTAGCACTCGTAGGTTATACCAACGTAGGGAAATCTACCTTGATGAACCTCCTTAGTAAATCGGAAGTTTTTGCCGAAAACAAATTATTTGCTACCCTAGACACTACCGTGCGCAAGGTGGTTATTCACAACTTGCCCTTTCTTCTTAGTGATACAGTAGGTTTTATTCGCAAACTACCTACGCAATTAATCGAGTCGTTTAAGTCTACGCTCGATGAAGTGCGCGAAGCCGATGTACTTTTGCATGTAGTCGATATTTCGCATCCAAACTTTGAGGAGCACATAGAAACCGTAGATCGCACTGTGGCCGAGATTGATGGAACCGAGAAACCAGTCATAATGATCTTCAATAAAATCGACGCTTACCAGCCCGAAAAAGTAGATCCAGATGATTTAAGTCCGCGTTTAAACAATCGACACTTCACCATAGAGCAGTGGCAAAAAACCTGGTTTGGCCGCACTGATCGCCAGGCTATTTTTATCTCGGCAACGGAAAGAGAAAACTTGGAAGATTTGAAAAACAGACTTTATGAAACCGTGGCGGAAATTCACGCCCGCCGGTACCCTAATAATAAATTCTTGTTTTAATCAAGAATTAACAATATAAGAAACGAAAATGGCGGCTAAAATCAAGAAAAAAGACACACTCGCCTATCACCAAGAAGGACGACCCGGAAAAATAGAAGTTATCCCTACCAAGCCGAGTAATTCGCAAAGAGACCTTTCTATTGCTTATTCTCCAGGTGTAGCAGATCCTTGCATGGAAATTGCCAAGGACCCAGAAAATGCCTATAAATATACGGCCAAAGGAAACTTGGTAGCCGTTATTTCTAATGGTACGGCCGTGCTAGGATTAGGGGATATTGGCCCCGTGGCCAGTAAACCTGTGATGGAAGGAAAAGGGGTTTTATTCAAAATATTCGCCGACATTGATGTTTTTGACATTGAGCTAGATGCTAAAGATCCTGAGTTGTTTATTCAAACAGTAAAAGCGCTCGCCCCCACTTTTGGTGGAATTAATCTAGAAGATATTAAGGCACCAGACTGTTTTTATATTGAACAGCGCCTCAAGGAGGAATTGGACATTCCCTTAATGCACGACGATCAGCATGGCACGGCTATTATAGCTTCGGCCGCATTAATAAATGCCGCGGAGTGCGTAAATAAAAAGCTCTCTGAGTTAAAAGTAGTTTTTAATGGTGCCGGTGCAGCAGCTAGTAGCTGTACTCAGCTATTTATCTCATCTGGCGTAAAGCCCGAAAACCTACTAATGTGCGATAGCAAAGGTGTTTTAAATACCCGTCGTACAGATCTAAACAAAGAAAAACAAAAGTTCGTCCGCGAAACAGAACACAATACCCTTAGTGAGGCCTTGGTTGACGCCGATGTTTTTGTAGGCTTATCCGTTGGTGGTGTCCTTAGTCAGGACATGGTGCGCAGCATGGCCAAAGACCCAGTAGTTTTTGCCCTTGCTAATCCCGAACCCGAAATTAGCTACCGCGAAGCAATGGAAGCAAGACCAGATGTAATTGTAGCTACTGGCCGCTCTGACAATCCTAATCAAGTGAATAATGTCCTAGGGTTTCCCTATATTTTTAGAGGAGCACTGGACGTACGTGCCACCAAGATTAACGAAGAAATGAAGCTTGCTGCAGCAAAAGCTATTGCCGAGCTTGCCAAAGAACCCGTTCCAGAAATTGTAAACTTGGCTTATAACGACGATAAGCTTGGCTTTGGCCGAGATTACATCATTCCCAAACCATTCGATCCTCGCCTAATTGTAACCGTGGCCAGCGCAGTAGCTAAAGCGGCTATGGATAGTGGCGTAGCTCAGAAACCCATTCTTAATTGGGGCGATTATAAGGAGCAACTTTTAACGCGTTTAGGGCGAGATGATAAATTTATCCGCTTGGCACAAGAAAAAGCGCGCACTAGTCCGCAAAGGGTAGTGTTGGCCGAAGCAGATCAGTTAAAAACATTGAAGGCGGCTCAAATCGCTGTTGATGAAGGCTTGGCCCATCCAATACTTTTAGGAAATAAAGAACGAATCCATGCGCTAATAAGCGAGCATGGTTTAGAAGACATTTTGCACTTACCTGTTATTGATCCACAGGAAGATAGCGCTCGTCGCGAGGAATACGCCCAAATGTTTTTCAAAAAACGTCAGCGCAAAGGTATTACCCTATTTGAAGCCCGTAAGTATATGCGCGACAGAAATTACTACGGCGCAGCCATGACAGAAATGGGTCATGCCGATGCATTCATTTCAGGTACCACTAAGCGTTACTCGGAAGTAATCAAACCCATTTTTAAAATACTGGGACCCCAGAAAGGCCTTAGTCGAATTGCGGGCATGTACATTATGCTTACCAAAAAAGGACCGATGTTTTTTGCGGATACTACCGTTATTGAGGAGCCGAATGTTAATGATATCGTGCAAATTACTCGCTTATTAGCAGAGTCTATTGAGCGCATTAATATTGTTCCTAAAATCGCCCTACTTAATTATAGCAATTTTGGAAGTAATCGAGGTCCGCTGCCCAATACCATGCAAGAAGCATTAAAGATTTTGCATCGAGAAAACCCCGATTTACTTGTAGACGGAGAGATGCAGGCTAATTTTGCTTTAGACAAGAACCTCCTAAAAGAAAACTTCCCTTTCAGTGAGTTAGTAGATCATAAAGTAAACGGATTTGTGTTCCCCAATTTAGCCTCTGGAAACATTGCCTATAAGATGTTGCAATCTTTTGAAGCAGCCGAAGCAGTGGGTCCTTTACTTATTGGTGTTAAGAAACCTGCACATATATTACAAATTGGCGCTTCAGTGCGAGAAATCGTAAATATGATTACCTTAGCGAGTGTAGACGCCCAAACTAGATAACACAACCTAATCCTCTTAAAATGAATATTTTACTTCCCACCGACTTCTCTGAAAACGCAGAAAAAGCCTGCGATATCGCCTTTCAATTAGCCGCCTACAATAATGGCACAGTAAGTATTTTACATGCTTACGATCTTCCTTATTCCGATCGCTCCATGACCACTTCATTATTAGAGGTGATGAAAGATAATGCCGAGAAGAATATGGCTGCTTTTGCAGAAAAGGTAAAGAAGAAATATACTGGTGCTTTTAAAACCATTGTTCGCTTGGGTAACCCCATTCGCTTAATTCACGATCAATCCGAACAAGAAGGAATTGAATTAGTCGTAATGGGCACAAAAGGTGCCAGCGGTTTAGAAGAGGTTTTAATTGGCTCGAATGCCTCTTCTGTAATACAAAACACCAATAAACCTGTACTGGTGATTCCGCCAAAAGCTGAATTAAAAGAAGTAAAACGCATCGTTTTTGCTAGTGATTTAGATCCAAAAGTAAAAGAGCAACCCTTACAACGCTTGGCCAAATTTGCAAAAACTGTCGGCGCCTCTATTGATATCGTACACATTCAACATGAAAATAGTGTTCCCAATGGTGCACGCGATTTCTACAGCTCTTTATTAAGGGAAGTAGATCATGAATTCACCATTATTCGCTCAGAAAACGTTGAAAAGGCCATTATTAAAGAAGCAGCCAAAGAAGATGCTGATATTGTTGCCGCCATCAACAAGCGTTATGGGTTTTTCGAAGGAATTTTCCACCGCAGCATGACTAGTAAACTTGCGTATCATACCACTTTGCCATTATTGGTTTTACATGAACCTAAATAGCTTTTTTAGCTTATATCTAGGTAAAAGAACCTTATGATCATACGCGATATTGAGGAATGGCTTCCTGCGAAAGAAAAACCTTTGTTAATTGCAGGACCCTGCAGTGTAGAAAGTGAAGAACAGGTTCTTAGTACCGCTTCGGCATTAGCTAAAAACAAGCAGATAAGCGCATTAAGAGGTGGGGTTTGGAAGCCTCGCACAAAACCCGGTTCATTTGAAGGAATAGGCCAGCCCGCTTTGGCTTGGCTTAAAAAAGCTGGTGTAGAAAATCAATTACCTGTTATAACGGAAGTAGCCAATGCCAAACACGTTGAGCAAGCTTTAGAAGCTGGCATCGATATGTTGTGGATTGGCGCACGCACAACGGTAAACCCTTTTTATGTACAAGAAATCGCCGACGCTTTAAAAGGTGTTGACATTCCTCTTTTCGTTAAAAATCCCATTCATCCCGAATTAAAACTGTGGCTAGGCGCTTTAGAGCGTTTTCAAAAAGCGGGCCTTAAAAAATTGGCCGCAATTCACCGTGGCTTTTACGCTTATCAAAGCCAGCCTTTTCGCAATGAACCTAAATGGGAAATATTTTTCGAATTACGACGCCTAGCACCAGAGTTAAAGGTCATTTGCGACCCCAGCCATATTGCGGGCAAACGCGAACTTATCGCTGAAGTTTGCCAAAGCGCCTTGGATTTGGGTATGGACGGCTTTATGATTGAGTCCCACATCAACCCCGCTAAGGCTTTAAGCGATGCCGAACAGCAGCTGCACCCAGATGATCTTGCCAAGATATTTACGGGCTTAGAACGCCGAGAAGAAGCTATTCACGACAAACGCTTTATTGGTCAATTAGAAAAGTTGAGAAGTGAAATCGACCTCGTAGATGAAGAGATTCTAAAACTTATTAAAAAACGCTTGGATCTCGCCAATAGCATTGGTCCCGTAAAATACGACCATCAGGTAACTATCTTTCAAATGAAGCGCTGGTTTAAAGTTTTAGAAAATCGTAAAAGCTTTGGACAAAACCTTGACCTTAACGAAGGCCTGGTGCACGAAGTCTTTCAACTCTTGCATAAGTACTCTATCGACGAGCAAATAAAGAGTCATAAAAACTCGAGTGCTAAACAACTATAATCACTTAGTAAACAGCTGCAGTTTTCTTTCCTTCTAATTGCGCTTAAATTTGCGGCAAATATTAATTATGCCATTAGACTACCAGTGGAAACATAAAGCGCATGTCGATGAAGATCAACTCCGTGCTTTTAAAGCTGAGCTTCCCATTTCAGAGATATTTCTGAGTCTATTAGTACAAAGAGGCATTGTTAATCGCTCGGAGGCGGAAGCCTTCTTTAAACCCAATCTACAAAAGCTCCATAATCCTTTCTTAATGAAGGACATGGACAAGGCGGTCTCTCGCATTAAACAAGCAATAAAAGCGGAAGAAAAGATAATGGTTTATGGCGACTACGATGTTGATGGCACCACAGCTGTGGCGCTATTCTCAGGATTTTTAGAAAAACATTATCCCGCCGTAATCACCTATATACCCGATCGTTATAAAGAAGGCTACGGTGTATCTCAGGCGGGAATTGATTTCGCGGCGGAGCAAAATATCAGTCTTATAGTCGCCCTCGACTGTGGTATCAAAGCGATCGACAAAGTTGATTACGCCCTTTCTCAAGAAATCGATTTTATAATTTGCGACCACCACACGCCGGGCGATACTTTGCCTATGGCCGCCGCCGTTCTCGATCCAAAACGCGCCGATTGTCTATATCCTTATAAAGGTCTAAGCGGCTGCGGAGTTGGCTTTAAATTAGTACAAGCGCTTTGCCAAGAATGGGATTTAGGAGATGAGCATTGGCTCCCCTACCTCGATTTATTAGCCGTAAGTATTGGAGCAGACATTGTCCCCATGACGGGGGAGAATCGCATTCTCACCTACTTTGGTCTACAGCAAATAAATTCAAAACCCAGTGCAGGATTAGAGGCACTTATAAGAATCGCCAAACCATCTGGCTGCAAACTTGATATTAGCGATGTAGTTTTTATGCTCGCTCCGCGCATCAATGCAGCGGGCAGATTAGCACATGGGAAAAAAGCGGTAGAACTATTAAGAGGGGAAGACCTCAGCATTATTGACGTGATTGCCCAAGAGATAAATCAGAATAATACCGAAAGAAGAAGCCTCGATCAATCCATTACCCAAGAAGCACTGCGTCAAATCCAAAGACTTAAAGAAGAAGACAGAAAAAGCTCGGTGGTTTATGAAGCCAGCTGGCATAAGGGAGTGATTGGCATTGTTGCTTCCCGACTGATAGAGAACTACTACCGCCCAACCATCGTTTTCACCAAATCGGGCGATAAGCTTGCAGGCTCTGCTCGCACTGTCGCTGGTTTTGATGTGTATCAAGCTTTACTAAAATGTGATCATATTCTCGAGCAATTTGGTGGGCACCCTGCAGCGGCAGGAATGACCCTAAAAGAGGAGCGGTACGAAGAGTTCAAAAGCCATTTTGAAAGCGTTGTTGCCGACAGCATTCTTCCCGAACAATTACTACCGAATATCAGCTATGATCTTCAAATTAAACTGGAAGACCTCAGCCAAAATTTTTACAATACCATACAGCGTTTCGCGCCATTCGGCCCCGAAAATCTCAGTCCCATATTCCGAAGCGATGGATTAATAAACCAAGGCTCGCGTGCGGTCGGTGAAGGGCAAAAACATTTAAAGTTAGGTATTTTAGACCCTGAAACTGGAATCGTAATGGACGGTATTGGCTTTGGGATGGCGCACTATTTAGAAATACTTCAATCAGGTAAAGAAGTCTCTATTCTTTACCATTTAGAGCAAAATATTTTCCGTAATAAAGTTAGCTTGCAGCTAAGACTCCTAGATCTCAAGTTGAGCGAGGATCTTTCCTAAACTCAAATAATTATAGCGATGAAAAAAACGGCATTTATTAGTGGGGCAACCAGTGGTATTGGCCAAGCCACCGCCCGAAGATTTGCAAAAGAAGGCATAAAACTTGTGCTTTGCGGTAGACGCCTCGAGCGCCTACAAGCCCTTGAAGAAGAGCTTAGCGCATTAACAGAAGTACACATTCTCAATTTTGACGTCCGCAATAAAAAAGCAGTAGAAAACTCCATCGCTTCCTTACCGGAAGAGTTCTCAAGTGTGAATATTCTCATCAACAATGCTGGTAATGCCCACGGACTTGAACCCATGCAGGAAGGCGATATTGGTGATTGGGATGCCATGATAGACATAAATGTGAAAGGACTGCTTTACGTCAGCAAGTCACTCCTACCAAGCCTAATAAAAAACAAAGGCCAGATTATTAATATTGGTTCTACCGCAGCAAAAGAAGTCTATCCTAATGGCGGTGTTTACTGCGCATCAAAACACGCAGTTGATGCTTTAACCATTGGTTTACGCATCGACCTTAACAAGGAAGGCGTGCGCGTAGGAGCGGTTCACCCTGGCATGGTGGAAACAGAATTTAGCGAAGTGCGGTTCAAAGGCGACTCTGAAAAAGCAGCAAAGGTTTATAAGGGCTTCAGGCCTTTACAGGCAGAAGATTTAGCCGATATTTTATACTTCGTATGCAGCAGACCTTATCATGTTAATATTGCCGACCTAGTTGTAATGAGCGTAGATCAAGCTAGTAGCACGATTGTAAATAAAAACTTAAACTAATAATTTTACTCTTGGGCGGATGCTAATTGCACCTTCGGGTTTTCCTTATTATTAAGGATAGGCAAGGCATCCACTCTTTTCTTTAAGTCTACCATTTTCGCTTGAAAATGAGGCATGAAATCATCGCTAATTGGTTCTGCTTCGGGTAAGTCTTGACGTAAAGGATCTACTTGCTGTCCATTAACCCAAAAGCGATAACAAACGTGTGGACCAGTGGCTAAGCCTGTACTTCCAATATAACCAATCACATCTCCTTGTCTTACACGGCTACCTTTTTTAATTCCCTTTGCAAATTTACTCATGTGTAAATACTGGGTAGTATAGGTGCTATTATGACGAACTTTCACATAATTACCATTGCCACGTGTATAAGCGGCTGCGATAACCTCACCATCGGCGGTAGACATAATGGGTGTACCATGTGGCGCGGCGTAATCGGTACCTAAATGGGGTTTTACTCTTTTTAAAACTGGGTGAAAACGATGGCGGTTAAAACGAGATGAGATTCTAAAGAAATCTAAAGGTGCCTTTAAAAAAGCCTTGCGCAGTGAACGTCCTTCCTCATCAAAATAATCGCGGTAGGTACTATCGTTATCGTAATAAAAGGAATAGAAAGAACGACCGTTGTGGTTGAAATCGGCGGCCAAAATACGGCCTACTCCTACTGAAATCGTGTCATTGATAAAACGCTCCTCGTAAACCAATTTAAAATAATCACCAGGCTGAATCCGAAAGAAGTCAATCGTCCAAGCGTACACTTTTGAAAGCTCTACCACCAAGGCTGGAGAACCACCTTTTTCTAATAAGCTTTCATATAGCGAAGAGTTAATCACTCCGCTAATGCCTTTTGAAACCACCTTTACTTCTTCTTCCCCGCGGTATACATTTACACTATCGCTCAAGTCAAAAACTACATAGTTAATCGCCGAAGCTTGGTAAACCATGTAGCGAGCAACATTAGTATCTTTCTTATCACAAAAAAGAGCATAAGGCTTTCCGGAGCGCAAAGAGCGCACGTCAAAAACATCTTTAAAATCAGTGGCTACTTTATGAATAGTAGCATAATCAACGCCGAAGTTTAAGAGAATATTCCCAAAACTTTCGCCGCGCTCCACAATAGATTCCACCACATTGAAGGAATCAACTGGAATACCGAACTTAATTACACTAATGGGAGGAATTGCATCTTCTTCCTTTTGACTTTCTTCGAGAATAGTCGGGCTATCGTCCTTAACAAATCGATCGAATAGTCCCAGATTATTTAGAATTACCAAGGGTATGATAAGCACTAAAAAA
>TARA_R110002050_G_scaffold190019_1_pt1 | contig 12707 bp, 6 predicted proteins | sample TARA_R110002050 | Tara Oceans TARA_R110002050 (sample SAMEA4396988) | marine metagenome | biome: Polar Biome; feature: [DCM] deep chlorophyll maximum layer (ENVO:01000326); material: water (ENVO:00002006), including particulate matter (ENVO:01000060) such as... | depth 25 m
GATGTCCGGCTAATGATTTTAATGTAACCATTACGCACTCTGGTTTTGACCAAACAAGTCCTATCATAGACAATACAAATCTAGCTAACATTGAAATAGAATGTGGAGTTGGAAACACAGCAGATGATTTATCTAATTGGTTAACTAATAATGCTGGTGCCACAGCATCCGATAATTGCAGTGCTATCACCTGGAGTAATGATTATGGTTCTGATGATTCCGTGCAATGTGATAATGTTGCCATTACAGTAACCTTTACTGCTACTGATGAGTGCGGTAATATAAGTACAACTACTGCTACTTATTTAATCAAGGATACAGATGCGCCTAATATCACCCAACAAGCTTCTGATTTAACTGTAGAATGTGATGGTGCTGGTAATACTGCTGATTTGAATAACTGGTTAACTTCGAACGGTGGTGCGACTGCTACTGACACCTGTAGTACTATAAGTTGGTCCAATGACTTTTCTGCTCTCTCTGATGAATGTGGCGAAACTGGCTCTGCTACTGTAACTTTTACTGCTACTGATGCCTGTGGTAATGAAAGCTCTACAACAGCTACCTTTACCATTGAAGATACAACTCCACCTGCAGTTCCAAATGATACAGGTTCTACAGTACAATGTTTAAAAGATGCTATTCAACCAACAGCTCCCGCAGTAAATGATGTATGTGGTGGAAATATTATACCTGATATTACTGAAAGTACTAATCCCGATTGTGAAGGCACAAAAGAATATACTTTTACATATACAGACTGTGCTGGAAATGAAGCCGTTTATGTTTACACATATACCATCAACCTTACTCCCTTTATCTTACCTGCTAACGGTTTAGAAACAGTAAGTAATTTAGCAGATGTTGTGGAGCCTACTCCGCCTACTGTTACGGATAATTGTGGGAACATTTTAACGCCGACTGGTCCTGTAGTTACAGAAACTCCAGACTGTCAAGGAACAGTAGATTACACATTTACTTATACAGACTGTGCTGGTAATTCTGCTGATTGGACGTATACTTATACTATCATATTAGCACCTTTTACAGTGCCTGATAACGATGCTTCTAATGTTGCATGTATTACTGATGCTGTAGTGCCAACACCTCCAACAGTGCTTGATGCCAATGGTGTTGAGATAATACCTGTAATGACTGAAAATAGTGATCCTGTTTGTCAAGGAGATAAAGTTTATACCTTCACGTACACAGATTGTGCCGGTAATACTGCTGATTGGTTATACACTTATACAATTAATGATAATATAGCTCCTGTAGCACCTAGTGCTCCTGCACCTATTACATACGAGTGTATTGAAGATGTACCATCTCCAGGTAATTTAACTGCTGTAGATAACTGTTCAGGAAATATAACGGTTGTTGGTGTGGATAGTGTTGATAATTCTAATCCTTGTAATGTAACAATTATCCGTACTTGGACATTTACAGATGCTTGCGATAACACAAGTTCTGTCGCTCAAGCTATAACCGTAGCAGATACTCAAGCTCCAGTTGCACCTGACGCTCCTGGCAATATCACCTACGAATGTATTGATGATGTTCCTGTTGCTGGAAATTTAACCGCCGTTGATAACTGTGCTGGTAATATTACAGTTGCTGGTATTGATACTATTGATGAGACTAATCCATGTAATGTTATTATAACACGTACTTGGACGTTTACAGATAGTTGTAATAATTCTAGTTCTGTATCCCAAACTATTACAGTTAAAGATACAACAGCACCTGTCTTAACAAGTGATTTAGATACTGAAATGGATGTAAGTTGTGCTGATATTCCAGATAAACCTAATCTTACTTTTGAAGATAATTGCGATTCTAACGTAAATGTTGATTATAGTGAAACCAACACATTTGACGAGACTATTTTAACTGATTATGAAATAGTAAGAACATGGATTGTAAGTGATGCCTGTGGCAATAAAAACACCTATACACAAACACTTCACGTAACTTTAGATGAAGTAGTTACAGAAATAATTGCTGAAGACAGATGTTATGATGATGGAGTTGTTAACTTAAATGACTATTTACAAACTACAAACCTTAATGGTGTTTGGGAAATGGTTGAAGGTAATACTGATGCCACTCTTGAAGGCAATATTTTCAACCCAACGACTTTACAATTAAGTTTAGATTTTCTTCCTAAAGATGGAGGTATCGATTATCTATTTAAATATACGACTACAGATCAAGGATGTATAAGCGTTACAAATCTTGCTATGAATATTAATGCAGATTGTACGGTGTTGCCTTGTGGTAGTGAAGACGTTGTTATTTCAAAAGCGATAACACCTAATGGTGACCAATGGAATGAATATTTCCAAATCACAGGAGTTGAACTATGTGGATTTGAAATGGATGTGAAAATATTTAACCGTTGGGGTGCTTTAGTTTATCAAAATAGTAATTACCAAAATGATTGGAATGGTAAATCAAGTAGCGGAGCTATTGGAGCTTCTGGAACAGTTCCAAACGGAACATATTACTATATCGTAATCTTAAAAAATAGTGGATTGAATCCTTTTACAGGGCCAGTTTACGTTGGAACCAAATAAAACTTTAACCTATGAAATTAATTAAACATTATATATTAGCGTTTGCGTTGTTTAGTTGTACTGTAGGAGTTGCACAACAGTTACCGCAATTTACACAGTACATGTACAACACAATCTCCATTAACCCTGCTTATGCGGGCAGTCGAGAAGCTTTAAGTATTGTTGGTTTACACCGAAGCCAATGGGTTGGCTTTCAGGGTGGTCCTATAACACAAACACTTTCTATTAACACACCTCTTAGAAATGATAGGATAGGGTTAGGATTATCGTTTATTCAAGATGATTTAGGTCCACAAAATTTCTCTTATGTTTACGGGGACTTTTCTTATACCATTCCGACTGGTTATGATTCAAAATTAGCATTTGGTTTAAAAGCTGGATTTACACAATATAGTATGGATTCTGAATTTTTAAATGATCCTACAATTGCAGAAGATCAATTTTTTAGAGGATATGAAAACCGTATGACTCCTAACCTTGGGGCTGGAGTATTTTGGCATTCTACTAAATGGTACGTTGGCTTATCTGCTCCTAGAATATTTAATTCAGATTATAATAAAGATAAAAATTTTAAAGCTCTAGAACGCACTAGCTACTATTTAACTGGAGGTTATGTGTTCGATTTCAGTAAAAGTTTGAAGTTTAAACCTGCATTTTTGGTTAAAGCTACTAACGGAGCTTCACCTTCATTTGACTTAACAGCAAATTTCTTATTCAATGAGAAATTTTGGTTAGGAGGTTCTTATAGAATCAATGAACAAACTGCAGCTATTGGTGGCCTTGTAGATTTTCAAATATCAAGACAGTTACGTTTAGGATATGCTTACGAAAAGCCGATTTCTGATATTGCTAGCTATACCTCTGGTACGCATGAAATTTTGCTTATTTATGAGTTTAAATTCTTAAGTTCTAAATTAAAATCTCCTAGATATTTCTAATTGAAATTATTATGAAAATAAAAAACTACATATTAGTTTCTATTATCTTAATGATGAGTTTTTCTGTATTTCCACAACAAGGAAAACAGAAAAGAGCAGATACACTATTTAATAAATTCTCATTTGTAAAAGCTGCTAAAGTTTATAGAGACCTCATTGACAATAATTATAACAAAGACTATGCAACAAGACGATTAGCTGATTGTTACGCCTATCTAAGAGATCCTAAAAATGCTGCGAGATATTACAAAAGTGTTGTAAAACAAGAAAATGTTCCAATAGAGTATTATTACAGCTATGCGCAATCTTTAAGAGGTATAAAAGACTATAAAGAATCGCGTATTTGGTTACAACGGTTTAAAGATTCTGGCGGAGTTGTTAACTCTAACGACTTCTCAAAAGACGTTAATTTTATAACCAGTGTATTTAATGCAAAACAACAGTACTTTTTAGATAGAATCCGATTCAATTCAAAGTATAGTGATTTTGGAGCTTTCGAATTTAATGGTAAAATATATTTTGCATCTTCAAGAGATGAAGGCGTTTCTATAAAACGCATATATGGTTGGAACGAGCAACCTTTTTTAGATGTTTATGTTACTGATGTTGGAAGTAAAAAAGTTGATCATACCTCAAAATTAAAAGGTGATGTCAATTCAATCTATCACGATGGTCCTGTAACTATTACAAAAGATGGTCATACCATGTACTTTTCCAGAAATAATTATAAACAAGATATCGAGGGAAGAGACAAAAAGGGAATGATTAATATGAAATTATATAGAGCAACCTTAGTAGATAGTTTATGGACTAATATTGAAGACCTCTCTATTAATAGTAATGACTATTCCAATCAGCATGCTGCTTTAAACACAGATGATACAAAATTATATTTTTCTTCTGATAGACCTGGTGGTTATGGCGGATCTGATATTTATTATGTAGACATAAATCCGGATGGAACGTTAGGAACACCTGTTAACGTTGGGAATATTGTTAACACAGATAAAGCTGAAGGATTTCCATTTATTAATAATGAAAACACCTTATTCTTCTCGTCTGACGGGCATGTAGGGTTAGGATTATTAGATATCTACGGAACTATAAAAGGAGATAATGATGAAATTGTTGATGTTATAAATTTAGGCATTCCTATTAACTCCAATAAGGATGATTTTTCTTTTACTATGAATCCCAATGGAATTACTGGATACTTTGCATCCAATAGATCTGGTGGACGTGGTGATGATGATATTTATGGCTATCACCGTGTTCCAACACTACAAGTAGAAGGGGTTGTTACAGATGCTATTAATACTAAGCCAATTCCTAATTCGGTTATAACTTTATACGATGATAAAGACAATCAAATTGCCTATATGGTAACCGATGAAAATGGGTATTTTCAAATAAATATTGATAGAAATAAAGATTATAAAATCGTTGCTGGTCAGAAAAAATATATTGATGACTACAGGACTTTTACCTCTAAAAACCTACAAACAGAGCTAACTTCTATAACAGCTAACTTACTATTAAATCCGGTACAAGACGTTGTAAAGCTAGCCGAATTAAATACCATTTACTTTGATTTTGATAAGTATAATATTAGAAAAGACGCAGCCTTAGAGTTAGATAAGATTGTTGATATGATGCAAAATACATATCCAGATATGGTTATCAGAATTGAATCGCATACCGATTCTCGAGGTGCTAGATCATACAATGATAAATTATCTATTGATAGAGCAAACTCTACTTACGAGTATTTAATCTCAAAAGGAATAAATCCTGATAGAATTACAAAACATGAAGGCTTTGGAGAACGTAGACTAACAAATGGTTGTGAAGATGGTGCCAAGTGTGAGGAAGAACAACACCAACTAAACAGACGTACACAATTTATAGTTGTTAAAATGGAATAATCAATTATATAAAACACAAACCTACTTTTAAAAATACTTTTGGTGTTTTTAATTAAAAACTAATACCCCATGAAGTCAAAAAACTACATATTAATTATTATTATTTCACTGTTAAATATTTCGGTATTTGCACAATACGGGAAACAAAAACGAGCAGATAATTTATTTAACAAATTTTCATTTGTAGCCGCTTCAGTAAAATATAAAGAACTTATTGATGTTAATTTCAATAAAGACTATGCTATAAGACAATTAGCAGATTGTTATGCCTTCATGAGAAATCCTGATAGTTCTGTGGTTTATTATAAAAAAGCTGTTGAACAAAATAACGTTCCAACAGAATATTTATATAAATATTCGCAGGCTTTAAGGGGTGTTAAAGAGTATAAAGAATCTCGTTTATGGATGAGAAAATTTGAGGATGCAGGAGGCGATATTGCCGATGCAAAACTTATGAAAGATGCTAATTTTGTTACTACTATTTTTAATGCAAAACCACAATATTCTCTAAAAAAAGTAAACTTTAATTCAAAGTTTAGTGATTTTGGTGCTTTTGAACAAGGTGACAAAATATATTTTACATCATCAAGAGATGAAGGTGTATCAACTAAACATATTTACGGTTGGGATGGACAACCTTTTTTAGATGTTTATGTAAAAGATAAAAATGATAGTGTTACTCCCGTTAATCATAAATTTAAAATAAAAGGAGACGTCAACACAATTTATCATGATGGCCCTGTTACCATCTCAAGTGATGGAAAAACCATGTATTTTTCGAGAAATAACTTTAATAAAAACGTACTCAAAAAAGACAAAAAAGGAATAACTAATTTAAAAATATATAAAGCAACTCTTGTTGATAGTGTTTGGACTAATATTGAAGAACTTCCTTTTAATAGTGACAACTATTCAACAGGACATCCTGCTCTAAGTAGTGATGGTACAAAACTATATTTTGCTTCAGATATGCCTGGAGGCTTTGGTGGTTCAGATATATATTTTTCATACATAAATTCTGACGGAACTTATGGAAAACCTCAAAACTTAGGAGATATTGTTAACACTAAAAAAATGAATTGTTTCCTTTTATAAATAACGAAGGTACCTTGTTTTTCTCATCAGACGGTCATCCAGGAATAGGACTATTAGATATATTTGCTACAACTTCAGATAAAAATGATAACATTACTAATGTTATAAACTTGGGAGTCCCTGTTAATTCAAGTAAAGATGATTTTTCATTTTTTATGAATTCAGATGGAACGAGTGGCTATTTTGCTTCTAACAGAGATGGCGGTGTGGGTAGTGATGATATTTACGCTTATAACAGAGTATTACCATTAAAACTAGAAGGAACAGTTACTGATGCTATTAACAACAAACCTATTGCAAACGCTACCATAACATTATTTGATGCAGCTGGTATGCAAATTGCTGAAGTTCAAACAGACTTCAATGGTCATTATGAAATTAATATTGATAGAAATGCTGATTATAAACTATTAATCAGTGATCCTAAACATGCTAGTGATGCTAAACTTATTTCCTCAAAAAATATTGACAAAGCTACAAGAAGTATAACGGCTGATTTTTCATTAAACCCTGTAAAAGATGTTGTGAAATTAGCTGAATTAAATACTATCTACTTTGATTTTGATAAGTATAACATCAGAAAAGATGCTGCTTTAGAATTAGATAAAATAGTATATATGATGACTAATACCTACCCAAATATGGTTATTAAAATTGACTCTTATGCGGATTCTAGAGGAACTAGAGTATTTAATGATTGGTTGTCGAAAAAACGTGCTAAAGCTACATTTGACTATTTAGTTTCAAAAGGAATTAATCCTGATAGAATTACTAAATATCAAGGTTTTGGTGAAGATGATTTAGTTAATGGTTGTGATGGAAGTGTTCCATGTACAGAACAAGAGCATCAATTAAACAGACGTACTGAATTTATAGTAATAAAAATGAATTGATAATTTAATTTGAATGACAAAAAAAGAAAACAGGTAATTTAAATTACCTGTTTTTTTGTTGGTTGGCCAGTTATGATTTATTTTAAATAAATCGCTATTAATCAAAACTTTTTCAAATATAAATTATTCATATTTTGTTTTCATTAACAAATGTTAAGAAGACTCTTTTAAACTTTTCCGTATCCTACTTAATTGAACTGGTGTAATACTTAAATAAGACGCTATATGATATTGAGGTATTAATGAATCTATATCTGGAATTCGTTTTTTGAGTTGTAAATAGCGTTGTTTGGCATCAAGTGAAATCAACTCAAGTTGGCGCTTTTCATACTTTATAAAAACATGCTCAACTATTTTATTGTATAGATTACTAATAACAATATCCTGCTTACAAAGATTCTTTAATTCTTTAAAATCTATTTCATATACTTTACAATCTGTAAGCGTTTCATAGGTTAATTTTGAAGGCTCTCCTTTAATTAAAGAAGTATACGGACCCACAAAACAAATGGGCATAAAAAAGTTTTTATTAAATTCTTTACCAGATTCAGTACTTAAATAGACTCGCATCAATCCAGAGACAAGCATGTATAATTTTGAAGTATTATCCCCTGCTCTGGCTATTTGTGTGTTAGCTTCAAGGCGTTTAAATGTAGATATATTTTTAAGCTTATCAAACGTCAGCTCAGAAATATCAATAAATGAGTTTAAAAATGAGAGGTTACGATTCAATTTACACTTAACAAATTTGATATTAAAATAACACTATGTTATTAACATAATTAGCAACAAATATAAAATTAGTTCTTATTTATATTTAGTTTTTAATGTATTAAAGCAAAACATTGTTTTGCAATCTCCAATTCTTCGTTGGTTGGAGCTACTAAAATTTTCACGGTCGACTCAGGAACATTAATCGCTCGTATAGTATTACCACGGACATCATTTTTTCTATGATCTAAATGCAATCCTAAGAACTCCATATCTTCACAAACAATTTTTCTTATAACACTACTGTTTTCACCAATTCCTGCCGTAAAAACAATAGCATCAAGACCATTCATTGCAGCAATATACGATCCTATATATTTTTTAATTCTATAGCCATTCATATATAAAGCCAAACGACAATCTTCATCACCTTCTGCCGATTTAGATTCTATGTCTCGCATATCACTATATCCTGTAAGACCTAGCATTCCACTTTTTTTGAGTAAGATATCATTAACTTCCTGAGTAGAATAACCTAATTTATCAATCAAGTAAAATATCACCGACTGATCAATATCTCCTGCACGAGTTCCCATAATTAATCCATTAGCGGGTCCCATACCTAAAGAATGGTCAATAGCTTTTCCATCTTTTACAGCTGTAATACTGCAACCATTTCCTAAATGAATCGTTATAATTCTAGAATGATCAAAATTATGGTCCTTTAAATACTGAATGGACTTTTCTGAGACATATTTATGACTAGTACCATGAAATCCATAAGCTCGTATATCATTGTCTTCTAAAAATTCTTTAGGAATAGCATATTGATATGCCTTTTGCGGCATGGTTTGAAAGAAAGCAGTATCAAAAACTGCCACTTGTTTCGCTTTTTTAAATACTTTTTCAGCAACCTCAATACCCTTTAAATTAGGCGGATTATGCAACGGTGCCAACGGAATAAGACTTTCTATTTTATTTTTAATTTCTGGAGTAATTTCTACTGTTTTAGAAAACGTTTTTCCGCCATGTACAACTCGGTGTCCTACAATATTAATTTTATCTTTATCATCGATTACACCAAACTTCTTATCTAACAAAAAGCTTGTTATTTGTAGTAATCCCGTTTCATGATCAGGAACTTCAACTTCTTTGGTCATTTTAAACTCTCCTGATTTGTAGGTTATTAATGCTCCATCCAGCCCTATACGCTCGACCAAACCACTCGCCGCAACGCTTTCTTCAGGCATCTTAATAAGTTGATATTTAATTGAAGAGCTCCCTGAGTTTATTACTAAAATATTCATGTTAAATTCCTTGTGCTTGAATTGCTGTTATAATAACAGTGTTAAAAATATCGTCTACTGTACACCCTCTACTCAAATCATTTACAGGCTTATTAAGACCTTGTAACATCGGTCCGATAGCCAATGCCCCCGTTTCTCTCTGAACTGCTTTATAGGTGTTGTTACCAGTATTTAAATCTGGAAAAATTAATACAGTTGCTTGACCTGCTACTTCTGAGTCTGGCATTTTACTTTTGCCTACGCCAGCATCTACAGCCGCATCATATTGAATAGGTCCTTCAATTTTTAAATCGGGCCGTTTTTGTTTTACTATTTCAGTTGCTTTTCTAACTTTATCAACCTCTTCACCTTTGCCCGATGTACCAGAAGAATATGATAACATAGCTATTCTTGGTTCAATTCCGAAAGCAATACTAGATTCTGCAGATGATATTGCTATTTCCGCCAGTTGCTCTGCATTAGGATTTGGATTAATCGCGCAGTCACCAAAAACAGAGACTCTATCATCTAAACACATAAAAAATACCGACGATACTACAGATACCGAAGGTTTCATTTTTACAAACTGTAAAGCCGGTTTAATAGTATGCTGTGTGGTATGAGCTGCTCCTGAAACCATGCCGTCTGCTAAGCCTTTATAAACCATCATAGTTCCAAAATAAGAAACGTCATTCATCAAGTCTTCAGCCATATCAATCGTGACACCCTTAGCTTTCCGTAATTCATAAAATGTATTTGCAAAATCTTTAGAATATTCAGAGTCCATTGGATTGATAACAGTTATTTTATCTAAATCCAATTTCAAACCTAATCTAATTATACTCTCATATATCTGATCCTTATTTCCTAGAATTGTTAAATCTACAATATCCATTAGAATTAATCTTGCAGCTGCAGCAATAATTCTATCGTCATTGCCTTCCGGTAAAACAATATGTTTTCTAGATGTTTTGGCTCTTTTTAATAAATTATACTGAAACATTCTTGGTGTAATACCACTATTTTTAAACGTATAAAACTTATCAGAAAGTCTATCTACATTGCAATATTTGTCAAAAGTATTTAATGACATTAAAATTTTATCTTTATTTTCAGCATAGACATGCGAGCGCACAGCCCCTATTCTATTTGCTACTTCAAATGTTCCTAACTTAACAGATAGTATTGGAACTATTTGCTGCAAACCTTCAATTAATTTAACAATAGGCTCCTCAGGTAACAAACCTCCTGTTAAAACAATTCCTGAAATAGCTGGATAATTAGTAGAAATATTAGCTTGTAAAGCTCCTAAAATAATATCGGCTCTATCACCTGGTGTAATAATTAAACAATCTTGCTCTAGTTTAGTCAAATAATTTCGTAACTGCATAGCCCCTACTTTAAAACTAGTTGTTTGATTATTTAAGTGCTCTTTTCCAAAAATAATTTGAGCATCAATAGCTTTAGCAATTTCTTTTACCGTAGGGTTTTTTAAAGAAGGAATTAAAGGAATAGCATTTACCAATACATCCTTAGGCAAATTTTGTTCAACACCTTTAATAACTAGGTCTAAGTTTTTTTCTTGTACTTTATTTGCAATAACAGCTAAAACCTTTACTTCTTTTTCATTAAATGAATCGTAAGCCAAATGTAAACCGTTAACAAACTCGTCAAAACTTTTACCAACACCACTGGAAACTATAATAGCAGGTATACCTAAATTTTTTGCAATTAATATATTAGCATCAAGTTCTATAGCAGTACCTTCTCCAGAAAAGTCAGTTCCTTCAACCAACATGAAATCATTTTTCTCCTCTAGAGCCTTATACTTTTCTATTATTTTATCAAAAATTTCACCTTCTTTTCCAGAATTTCTTTTATTTATGTATTCATTCCTAGTAAATGCAAAGACATCTTTATAATCAATGTCCAAATCAAAGTGAGATAATATCGTATTGATATGATTATCCCTTTTCTCCAAGGAATCACCATCAATAATAGGTCTAAAATAACCTACTTTAGCTGTTTTACCTAGCAACATTCTCATTAAACCTAGTGCTACTATAGACTTACCACTATTAGGCTCACTTGTTGCAATATAAATTGCTTTATTCATTTTGTAAATTTTTTACAAAGTTACTTTAAAATTTTTATGTAAATAAACATTGAAGGTAATAATATCAAGGGTTTTGCTGATTTTTTTGTAACTTAATTTAAGTGTTATCTTCTTTAAAAGAACAATGATTTTTATCATGTTTTTCAACTTTTCACCAATTATTGTTTTTAAATGATTTTACTTAATAATTTACATTTTATTCATGCTTTTTTGATGATTTAAAAATTTTTAAATTCGAAATTATCATATCGATATATGACTAACTAAATAATCATTCATTAAATTTTGGACATAAAAAAACCGAAAGATTTTGTCTTTCGGTTTTAATATCTATTATTCTCTTTTTATTTGAGAGTAAACTCTGAAGTTGATACTAAATCTTTTGAATTAAACACGTTAACAACATAACGTCCTTTTTCAAAATCTCCCTTACCAGTAACGAATTCACAAATATTAAGACTTGAATTTTCGTAATTAAATTTACTAATAATGCTATAGTTAATTGTTTTATCTCCAAAAACAACTTGTTCATTTGCGCCTAGAGTATTATTTTTTGGGTCTATTACTTGAACGTATAATTCTTGATCTCCTGCTTGAACTAATTTATTTTGAGCCACTGTAAAGCATACTCTAATTTTGTCAGTACGGCTCGCTCTTTCTGTAGGGATTAATTTCCCTGAAGTTCTTTCAATAACTCCAAAACCTTTTAAACCTATTGTAGATAATACAGAAGCATTTTCCATAACTTCAGCTAATGCAGTGTTTTGAATCAATAATGAATCTGTAAACATGGTTCTTTCTTCTAAACGAACACGTGTACTATCTAACGAAGTCGCTAAATATGAATTTTCAACTCGTAAAGAATCGTTTTGTGCTAATAACACATCCATTTCTTTTTGAAGTGACATATACTTTTGTTTATATCTCCAAAGGCTTTTAACATTGGTTTCAGAAATTTTTAAAGAGTCTATCAACCCTTGAATACGCGCTCTGGCTTCAATTAAATTATTATTAGCAACCTCATTTTCGCTAATAGCATCATCATATTGCTTAGCCATAGCGTTTAAATCATTCATTACTAATTGTTTTTGCTCTGTAAGGTCTTTTTTTGTTTTGTTACTTTCTTTGTAAAGGTTAAGCGAATAAAATGCTGTTCCTAAAAAA
>TARA_R110002050_G_scaffold74934_2_pt1 | contig 12707 bp, 12 predicted proteins | sample TARA_R110002050 | Tara Oceans TARA_R110002050 (sample SAMEA4396988) | marine metagenome | biome: Polar Biome; feature: [DCM] deep chlorophyll maximum layer (ENVO:01000326); material: water (ENVO:00002006), including particulate matter (ENVO:01000060) such as... | depth 25 m
CTTTTGCCTTGAGTATTAACGCGTGCTTGTGCAGGCCCACCGGTTCTTGCTTTTTTAGCTTCTCTTGAAGCTTCAAGTTTATCACCTCTTGCAGCTTTTTCCATAGCCGCAACATTTTTAAAGTGCACATCAAGAGAATCTAAATGTTTATTAGATTGCTCTAGTTCCTGCTGGATATCTTTTAGAGTTGCCATTAGTTCTTCCGCTTCCTATTAGCTTCTTCTTGTTTTCTGTTTTCTTCTTTAATAAACTCTTTCAGCATTTCAACATAAACTTCTTTTTCCCAAGGCATTAGATTGTCTATCTCACTCAACGAATAATTGTGATGCTGCATCATTGCAAAATTAGTCGAATAGTAGTTCATAATATTATTATGAGATAGACATATTAGAAAAAATTCTGCATACCTTGTAGCTCTACTTCATTATCACTTTTACATTTTTCACATTTAAATTTAACTGTATGTTTTAAAGCTGGTACATCATTAACCCAATCAGTAATCATTCTAAACTGTTGTGTAGTCATTGAGTCAAGAAAATCTGTGATTGCTGCAGCAGGTTCATCAGCTAATAATACACGCTCGTCTTCAGTTTGAATTGCATGCATTGACAGTTGTATCATTTCAAACATTTTACCACTGTCAGTGAATTGCTGAAAATCAGTAGCTAGTACTCTTTCAAATTTCGCATATGCCATTTCAAGCGTAATAGTGTCATTTAGCTGTATTATCATTCCTTGCTTCGATGCAGGTAAATCAATTGAATTGATATCAATCTTTACAGGATTATCTGCATTACATGATTCGCATTTAATAGATACCTCAGTTGTTTCACCAACAGACTTTGCTCTAATTTTTAGAAAGATCCATTCTATGTCAAACATAGTAAAATCTTTAGGTTGTAGTGGTTGTTCAATACATGCTATGATTGTGTCTAAAATTGCAGTTGCAATTGTTTGTTCATCTCCACTTTCATTTGCAATTAGTAATACTTTCTCTTCTTTTACAAGAAAGGGCCTGTAGTCAACTTCTATTCCAGTTGATGGAACAGTCAGTTTAAACCTTGGGCTGTCATTTAGTTTTGGTAGTGCCATAATTTACTTCTCCATTATGTTATTGATCAAGTACCGTACTTACCAGGTTTGATACTATAGATGCGGGATTAAGCGCGATTGGTCTTTGTATTGTTGTAGCTGTTGTTTTTGAACTCCAGTTTCTATACGAAAGTTGAACAGTCAGTTCAATTACTCCGTCACTGGAATTAGCTAATTGTATTGCTCCCATTGATGTGGGAAATGATTCGAAGATGTTAACTTCATATATTACTTGATCTTCGGTTATAAAATCTAAGTCAAGTTCTCCTTGTGCAAAGTCTAATGTTCCAATACCACCTAATTCAATCTTAGGTAATCTATTTTGCAATTCTGCTGGAAGTCTTGGTATTCCAAGTGGAGTAGAATAGAGCGGTGCACCGAATCCTTTTTTTAATTGTTTTATTTGAATATCAAAAGTATATTCATTGAGATATCCGACTTCAAGTGTCTCTTGATTTATTGCAAGATTCTGCCAGTTTTCAAAGTAATTACGAATGCCATAATCATTTAGGCATAAGAACGTTAAACTTATATCGTCGTAGGCATGGTTGTTTGCAACTTTCTGATTAATCAAACCGATATCTCTACTTTGAGTCATAATCTGTCTGCCAGGTAAATTAACTGAACTACATAATAAATTTAAATCGGTTGATCTGAGTGGATCTATTGGAGGGAGTACGACTTGATAGACATTACCTCTGGCAATACCACCAGAAGTTGATACTAAACCTTTTAGGTTATCAATATTAAGACTTTTAGCCATTAAATCATTCTCCTAGAATCTGCATATACTGAACTCTTATTAGACTTTTGAAAATCTTGTGTCGGTAGAAACGTTGCAATTTCCCATTCAGGTGCAGGGACTAATGCAAATCTACTTCTAACATTTGATGACAAATATCTTTTAAAGCATGGTTTAAAATATTTCAAGCTTGTTGCTCTCTTTAGCATATTGTATTTTACATTAAACTTTGTGCCTTCATCCATTGCTGTATCACTTGTGACGTCCATAAGTGCGTCAAGAAACTTAGCTCTTAATGCCATTGGAAGATAATGCAAGTTTAATCCTGTAAATCCACCAGGTGCTTTACCTACTATAATAGTTAAAGGAAATGAATCATAGTATGGCAATGTATCTTTTGTTTTAGGATCATAAAAATACATAAACATTCCACCTAGTACCTGTCTACCAGTTAATTGTAATTCAGGCTCTTTCATCAGCTGACTACGATTGACTTTACCAAGCTTTGCAGCTTGCTTTTGGAACCATGCGCGTGACTCTGCAGACCGTGGTGTTATACCTTTTTTAAAGGCAGCTAATTCTAGGTTTTGAAATAAATTACTCATACCCTTATTTATACTACTTTTTACGTTTTACATACGGTTTTAATGGTTTGGTAGATTTAGGTTTGATACCCATACGTTCAAGAGTATTCTCTGTCCATACAACAAATTTCCAACCACGATCTTTTGCAAAACTTTCTGCTGCTTTCCATTTGTTCTGGTTCTTGACATAGTCCATTGATTCTGATATGTATCGTTTAGTCTTACGACCTTGATATGCAGGTGGACGTGTCTGCTTATCTGGTTTTATTTCTATTAGCCATGTTTCACCGTTATTAAATTTAACTTTGAGATCTACAAAATATCTGTGGTAACGCTTATCTACATCCCAGAAATAAGGTATGACGACTTCTTCTGAAGACCATTGTAATATCTGTGGATTTGTATCGCACCATTTGAATGCGTGTTTTTCCCATAGCGATCGATACACTACTTTAGTATAGTCGCCGGTATACTTTTTAGGATTTTTAGGTTTATATTTGCCGCTATATGCCATGAAATTCGTTATAAATAGATTCAACTAAGTAATATTTATAAGGTTAGTAATATGCCAGAACCCGGATTTAGAGAAGCGTCAATCAAAAGACCGCTTGGAAACAAGCTTGTATACCCGTTAAATAATCAAAAAGAATACCTTGGCAGAATAACATTTGAAGTCATAGAAGAAAAAAGATATGACGTTCTCGGTGAATTGCAATCACTTAGTGATGGTACAGCTTTGAAAAAAATAAAAGATTTAGGTGCTGCATGGGGTGAAGAAATTAAAGATAAAGCTAGTGACGCTGCTGCTTTTGTGGGTGATAAATTCACAAAATTCCGCGGAAATGATATACCAGGTAATGATGGCGGAGGTCCAGGAGGTGCTCGCGGTTCATCCAAATCTCAATTAGAAGCTGAGCAAGCAAAATTCAAGAAAGAACAAGCAGATCGTGATACTGCACAAAAGTCTTTATACGGAAATTTGCAGCCTACTCTTGGGTTTAATAGAAAAACCATAAATCTTACTGGCGATAAAATTGCTTTGTATCTTCCTTCTGCAATACAAATACAAGACACTGTATCATACGAAAATATGGAACTTGGTCTTATTGGTGGAGCTGTGTTAGAAGGTGCAAGTGCTGGAACAGGCGCTGCTGCCGGAGCATTGGCAGCTGTTGCCGGTGAAGTTGGTGCTGCTTTTAACGTGTTAAGTGGAAAGGGTGAAGGGTTAAGTAGAGATGCTGCAGGTTTGCTTGCAGGAAAAGGTGCTGCTAAATTCCTTGGTAATACTGGTGCACCTGGTGCTGTTAGAAGCGCAACTGGAGTAACTACTAATCCTAACATAAGAGCCCTATTTAAACAGGTACCACTTAGAACTTTTTCTTTTACTTTTGCTTTAATTCCTACAAGTCAGGCCGAAGCAATAGAAATAGAAAAAATTATAAAGAAATTTAGAACAGAACTTTATCCTGAGAATTTAGAAGCCGGTGGAATACATGTTGGTTATAGATTTCCTAATAGATTTTTAATCAAAGTAAAATATAAAAATACAGAAATACCAGGTATTAAATTTTTACCTGTGTATTTACAATCGTTTAATGCCACATATAATAGCAATGGCATGGGTATGCACGCAGATGGTAGATTCCAAGGTGCAAATATTTCATTAACATTTACAGAATCAAGAGCTATGGCTAAAGGCGATGTAAGAGAGGGATACTAATGTCATTTTTTAGAAATTTTCCATTAGCTGCATATAAATTTGGAGATGAAGAAAACTTTTCACTCTTTCAAAACATTAGTGCATACGTTAATATTATTGATGAGCTGAGAGATGATTTAAGTTATTATACTACTGAATTTGTTCAGGACTATGATAGACCAGATTCATTTTCATATAAGTTATATGGAACAACAGAATTCTATTGGACGTTCTATTATTTAAATGATGATATAAGAGAAAGCGGCTGGCCATTACCTCAACAGGACTTATTACCAAAAGCAAAACTAGATTATCCAAATAGGACCATCACAACAACTGCTGAAATATCTAAAACATTTTTACCTGGACATACTTGCACAGGCTCATTGTCTGGTAGTACTGGCATTGTTGTCAAACGATATATGGACCTTGGTCAAATCATTGTTGATAGTCCGGATAACTTTAATGCAGGTGAGACTATTACACCTTCTATTAATGGCGTTGCACAAGTTGCAGACGTTGCGATTGTAAAATCTGAAGTTGCTCAGTTTAATTCAGTACACCATTATGAAAATGCAGCCGGAGACTTTGTTGATATTGGATTAGCTCCAAGTGGTACAGGTACAGGAAACTTTCCTACAGTGTCATCATTTACACCTGTCACATATTTTGAAAGAATCACTGCAAAGAACGATGCATTAAGAGAGATTAATGTTTTAAAACCAAACATAGCAGCTCAAGTAAAAACAGAGTTTAATAAACTATTACGCAGTACTGGATAAACTATGGTTATGCAAGCGCCAGGCGAATATGAAGTAGTTAGATGTGATATATTATCTCACACTCTTGATGATATCGTTAACATTCCTGCTAACGTTTTAGAATTCTCAATAAGCGAAAATATTCGAAGACCATATTTAACTGCAAAAATGGCAATCAATGATGATTTTGCTATGTATGATCAGTTGCGTCTTAATGGTACAGAGCTACTTGAATTGACAATACAACAACCTAATGTTCAACAATCTCCTGCACCTATACCTGTCACATTAAGATTTAATATAATTGAAGTTATGGGAGCTAGAAAAGTCTCAGATGATAAAGAAGTACTTGAAATAAATTTAGTAGAAACAACTTATGTTAATCAGGCTGCTAGTTTAATTAGTAAAGCTTATAAGGGTAGACCTGATAGAATTATACAGCAGATTTTAAAAGACGCATTAGGTATGGAAATCGATTTTAGCTCGAGTAGATATATACCGCCAGTTCAAGAACCCATGCATATATGCATACCGTATCTGACTGCATTTCAGGCGTGTGAGATGGTGCTAGAAAGAATGTCTACAGATTTCGGTATGCCATTCTTTTTATATACATGTATGAATACCGGAATTATTCAATTACAATCTTTAGAGCAAATGTTAAAAGGTAATGTGTGGAATGATCATATCCCTTACAGATTCTCACAGGCATATAATCAAGGATCAGAACACGGATCCGATCCGAGCATCGTATTTAATGTTATGGATTATCATGCAATTAAAAATGAAAATACTATTAATCTTATGCAACGTGGATGCGTAGGATCAGATGGAGTAAATATAGATGTGAATGCTGGTACTACTCTTAATTATCATTTAAATATTGATAATGAATTAAGAGGTTTAACTGAAAGTCAAATAATACCAAATGGATTTGATCCTGTTCATCATTCGAATTTTAGAGTGAAAGATAAAAGAATATCTGATTTAAATAATAAACAAGTTACTACTATTATGACTGCTAAAACTATGCCAGGATTTAATAATTTAGGTGAGTCACATACTCCTGCTCAATTTAAAAATAGGCATACAACTCATGCTATGAAAAGTTTATTAATTAAATCTGATATGACTATTGTTGTTCCAGGTCAAATGTATTTGACTGGACATAATGCATCAATTGGCAGGCAAATACAATATATTCATCATTCAAATAATTCAAGACTAAAGGATATAGCCGGAAACGTTTCTGCAGAAGATGCAGAAGATAAGTCTAGATCTGGAATATATACTATATTAGCAGCTAAACATTTGTTTACTGCAGAAGAAAAACATAATGTTATTTTAGAGTGTGGTAAGTTAGGAAGACCAATATGAGTTTTTACGGGGATCTTATGAGATGGTGGTATGGCGTTGTAGAAGAAGTAGGTACTGACGAACCACGTCTTGGCAGAGTAAGAGTTAGAATATACGGCGTGCATGCTCCTGAAATTCCAGTTGCAGATTTGCCGTTTGCTTCATGTGTTATTCCAACAACAGAACACGGTGGTAGTGGAATTGGATTCCATCCAAATTTAGGGGAGGGTAGTAAAGTGTGTGGATTTTTTTTAGATGGTGGTAATAGTCAGCAACCAATTATATGGGGCAGTATACCTTCAATCGAGGTACCTTCTCAGGTACAAGTAGATAATGTGAATCAAAACTTTGTAGTAGGAGCAATTGAAGCAAATCCTGTAAGACCAGATACAGGTCAAGTCTTTGCTTATCACGGAAACTTTGATCCAATCTTAAAAGGTGATAACATACAAATTGCATGGGAATTTTTTACACGATTACAGAGCGCAGAGCCAGGTTCTACAAAGTCAAAGTATACACATAAACAAGTTGCAGCAATCATAGGTAATTTACTTGAAGAAAGTAATATGGATCCTGCTGCAGTCGGAGATTCTAAAACGAGTTTTGGTATTGCACAATGGCATATTACTAAAAACAAAAATAATAGATACCAACAATTAATTAACTTCGGCCAGGATAAAGGTGGATGGGAAAAGTTAATTGTTCAACTTGCATTTATAGATTATGAACTTGATGAGGTATCATATCATAAAGGTGCAAGATTTAGAGCGACAACAACCATAGAAGATGCAACAGTTACATTTCAAAGATACTATGAGATACCTGCACTAACTGGTAATAAAAGTGCATGGGATGGTGCACCAGAAAGAATAGCAGAAGCTGAAAGAATACAACACGCTTTAGATGTGTATAATTCATTTACACGAGTGAATCAATAATGCCAATTAATCAGAAACAACTAAAAGAAGAATTGCGAAACATAGACAATCGTATTGACTATGGATTGTTATATTCTGAGAATGACAGAGTCAGGAAATCAGTTCAGTCTGCTAAGTTTTCTATATTAGGTAAAACTCTTTCAGAGCAAAGAGGTGGATTCAAAGCCTTAGAAGTAAAGATTGATGATCCTTCAAACGACCAAGATCTAATACCTGATTTTGTATTATCACAAATGACAGAAGATGTTCCAGGTGTAAAAGAAAAAATTAAGACAGATTTAAATGCAACAAGATCAGCGGCATTAGCAAAAATAATAAATGCATCTACAGTGACTCCGAGTACAAAGGCTGCAGCAAGGCCTGAGGAAATTGGTACTCAAATGAATCATATGATGATCACTGATGCATCACCTGATGCAGTTGCAATTGCAATAAAGAAAGCTGCTAATATTACAAACTCTGATGAGTTTAAAGAAGCATTAGAAAATTTAACAAGTCCAGAACTTGCTTCTGAAGTAAGCGAAGCTGTTGATAAATTAGATCTAGGTGAGATATCATCAGGTATTACAAATCTATTTAGTAGTTTAGATAAACAATTAATAATAGCAGCAGGCGGTTTAAATAGTGGTAATCTATTAAAAGATGTAATAGAAAATGTTGGTAGTGGTATTGAAAATCTTTTATCTGGATTCGGAAGCTTTGTTAATAAGCTTTCAACTTCAATAAAAAATGATTTATTAAGTGGTAATATAAAAGATGGAATTGATAAAACTGTAAGTGGCGTGACAATAGATCCAGGTCTTTTAATTACAGCATCTGAATTTCAAATAGCTGCTCCGAAAAACTTAGAAGAAATGACAGGCTTTTTACAAAAACTAGATGCACGTGCACCAGACGCAACAGCTTTGACAGAAGTATTAAGAACTCAAGTTGCAAAAGTTGAAACTGCATTTGAAAGACAAAAGCTAGATGTTGCAAATACAGTAAAACCTGATACAGCTTTTAGACCGATAATGCCTACTACTAATATAGAAGAGCTTACAAAAGCAAATACATTCCTACAACTGAATAGTAGAGAAGCTATTATATCAGTGTTAAACTCTGCTACTCGTGATATATCTGCTGTTGTTTGGCATTGGACCGGACATTTTAATGATCAAGGTGAAATTGGTGCAAGACAAATAGATACTGAATATAAAGCAAAGAATCTTCCAGGAGTTCCATACCATTTTGTAATAAAAAAGAATGGAACTATTGAAGTAGGTGCAACTATTCACGAAGAATCTCCACACACATACGAAGAATTTAGACAGCGAAGTATTGGTATTGCTTTTGTTGCAGGATTTAATGGAGTATCTGGTGGTCCTCCTGGAACTGCACCTCTCGATCAAAAATCAATTACGAGATCTCAATGGGCAAGTTTTAAATTATTCATGAATTCATTTTATACATGTTTTCCAGGTGGAGAAGCATTTGGAAATAATGTATTAGACTTAGATCAAAATGCAGCAACTAATATTACAGGTCCAGGTTTTGATGTTGAAGATATTATTATGAAACCTCCATACTCAAAGATCAATATAACGATTCCTGAGAGAGATAGAAAGTTTTTAGATGATGATTTGCGTATTTTGCAAACAAGAAAAGATACAAATAACACTAGCGAACTTGATGGATATGGGATACAATAATGGCTGATACATTTGAAATAGATAACATGGATGCTACCTCGAGCGGTGCAACTAATAAATCGTTAGCTAAAGGATTCGAAGATCCAAGAGGAGAATTTCCACGCCCTGAACAATGGTATAAACCATCTAACAGTAATGCTAAAGCCAGCGTCAATATTGGAGGCGGAGATCCTAATATTGATGTTGCAAAGTATATTGAAGAAAATTTAACAGAAACCACATACGGAGACGTCTCAACAAAAAGAACGAAGGCTGGTCATGTATTGCAGTTTGATGATACAGGCAATGGTGAACGTGTAGTATTGATGCATGCAAATGGTACAGGCATTGAGATGATGGCTGATGGTACTATGAAGATGCGTACAGAACAAAATATGATTACATCTGTCGCAGGTACTGGTGTACTTATCGTAGAAGGTGATCTTCAAATTTCTGCAGGTAATGTAACAGTTGATGCAACCGGTGATTTAGATATGAATGTATCAGGTGACTATAACTTAACAGTCGGTGGAAATAAAAAAGAAGAAATTATAGGATCGAATAGACAAAAGATTGGTGGTAACCAAGGTACAGTTGTAACCGGCAATAGTTCTCATACTGTTGTAGGAACAAAAACCAATAGCACACTCAGCGATTTTAATAATATCGTAAAGGGTGGTTATGCAAATACAGTAGAAGGCAATTATTCTATGTTCGGTCATGGCACTGCTACAATGACATCTGAAGTTGAAGTAGCAATCACTTCTTATGATATTAAGATGGCAGCAACTGATGTGGCTATCTTTGCCGCAGGCGGAACGATCGGTGGCACTGAAATGATATACTATGGATCAAATGCTATATTCAGTGAAGGTGTTAAAGCTGCTGGCGTTACTGCGACTGGTGGTATGACTGCTCCAAGATTTACTGGTGATTTACAAGGAACTGCAGATAAAGCAAAAACTGGTGGTACTGATACAGATTCAGGTTCAACAAATTCTAATACAGTTGCTGCTGGTACTACTGTCGCTGCAGATGTAACAACATCCGAAGAACCAACAGCCGCTATTGTTGATGACTATATTGAAAATTCAAACAGAGGCGTTCGTAAAGTTGTAATTGATGAAGGAAACTTTATTAAAAACAAAATAGATTTAAATGTTATGACTGGCGGAGTATCTTCTACACCTATTAATACAAAAGATATTAGACAGATATTAAAAGATCCTGCAAATAATTCAAATGCAATCTTTATGATGTACCTCATTGGTAATGGTTTAATTCATGACAACTATAATAAAAAGATTCCGAGCGGATTTAATCGATCATCAAATTTAGCAACTGAGTTCATTCCAGGTTCTTTTGCCGGAGATGCTGGTCGTAATAGAACTTTCTTAAAACAACAACGTGCAAAGATACAATTTAAACCAGACTATAACTATGATCCTATGCGCAGAAAAACACCTGATATATTAGGTGAAAATTACTCAGGAAAATCAACACTAGCTATTACTCCTAAAACATTGATATGCCACGGTGTTCCTATTTCTAAATTTTGTGTAAGACATACTTTAAGTCATATAGCTGAAGATGATAGATTTGAACTTGCAAGAAACCTATTGATGCAGGCCGAAGTAATTAAATTAAAAAGGCGTGCAGAAGAATTCGACAAATATAGATTAGTAATAGCCGAAGGTATATACAAAAAAGGTCCAACAGAAACACTGACACCAGGTTCTACATTAGACTTAGCAACAAAAGGTAGAGCAATCGTATATGAATTATATGATAATAGCAATATAAATTATCCAGAAGTTGCTTATGATTTTGCAGAATATCTTATGAGACATTTGTTCGCATATGAAAAAATTATATTGAGCTATGATACAATTCAACCTACTGGTACACGGGCTCATGAAAAGGCACATGTTCAAATCATTGTTATCATGCCAGAAGTTGATGAAGACTATAAGAGTCTCGGTAATAGAGATCTAATAGAAACTCATTATAATAATAAAGTATTAAGTAAAACAGATTTAGTTGAAGTAGGTATGAATGCACCTGGCGAATTACCTAATGTTCCTATAAGCACTTCGCCAGTCGTTAGATACTTATTTGGCGCACATACGATACGAGATAAAAAAGTTCTTGTCAAATTAGAAAACGCTCTTGCAGATGCAGCAGTAGAAGTCGGCATTGAGTCAGTTAATATTATAAGTGGTAAACAGCCTGGAACAAGAGGACTCAGAGTTAAAAACAGCAGTACACGTCACGATACTGGTTTAGCCGCTGATTTAACACTCACGTTCCGAGGAAGAGTTTTAAACTTTAAAGAAGTAGAAGGTACATCTTATAGACAGGATCAGTCAAAAGCAACTGAGTTTATCAAAGCAGCGATAGCAAGAGGAATTCTTGGTGGCGGAAGTGGTATTGGTTATATGGGTCCTAATGTAATGCACCTAGATATGATAGGTTCTAAGACCGGTGAAAAGATAGTATGGAATTCTGATGAATGGTTTTCTTCAGCATTTGGTATTACTTCCGCATAAACTGTTATAAATAAGGTTAAATGTAAGAGAGATCAATGGCCACAAAACTTTCAACAGAAGATGGAAATCTCAGTTCCTCGATTATTTCTGCTAGAAATAAAAAGTATAGCGATATTGATTTAACTTTAGCAGTTAAAGCAAGCGGTGAAGTATTTAAAAAGACAGATGCGGCGGCTGTTAAACAAGCCGTTAAAAATCTGATATTAACAAATTATTATGAAAAACCGTTTAGTCCTTTATTTGGTGGCAATATGAGAGATTTGTTATTTGATCTTTCCGACGAGGATGCAGAAGAAGATATAGAACAACGCATTATTAGCGCTATTGATACATTTGAACCAAGAGCAGAAATAATAAATGTATTTGCTATTGCAAAACCTGATAGAAACTCAATATCAGTAACATTAGAATTTAGAGTAATAAACACAGAAGAAATAGTAACATTTTCGACAGTGCTACAAAGGTTAAGATAATATGGCAACAACAATTAAATCATCAGCATTAGATTTTGCAAATATTAAATCAAATCTAAAAAACTTTCTGGCAAATTCAACAGAGTTTGCTGATTATAACTTTGAGGCTTCTGGTTTAAATAATATCCTGGATGTACTTGCATACAATACACACATCAATGGATTAACAACTAACTTTGCATTGAATGAATCATTCCTTGGTACAGCACAACTTAGATCAAGTGTTGTATCACTTGCAACTGGTATTGGTTATGTACCAGACACAATGACATCTGCAAAGGGAACTGTTGGAGTTTCTCTCAATCTTTCGGCTGTGACTGATAGACCTCCTACTATTGATTTACCGGCTTATACACAGTTCACTTCAAGCGTTGATGATATAACATACACATTTCAAACTGTTGAAAAATTTACTGCAACAGATGATACTTCCGGAAACTATATATTTAAAACCGCAGATGGTTCTAATGCAATTCCAATCTTCGAAGGTGCTCGTAAAACAAAAACATTTTTAGTCGGAGAATTCAGTGAGACTGATGTTTATATTATTCCTGATGCAACAATAGATGCCGATACTACAATCGTAAAAGTATTTGAATCATTGGCAAGTAGTATCTTTTCAACATATACAAATATCACTGCCGCAACTACTATTTCTTCTACATCTACTATTTACATTCTAAAAGAAGCTCCGAATGGTTTATTTCAATTATCATTTGGCGGTAATGGTATTCTTGGACTTAGCCCAGAAGCTGGTAATTCAATTACTGTTGATTATCTTTCAACAAAAGGTGCTTTGGCTAATTCGGCAAAAGCATTTGCTCCTGTATCAACGCTGCCTGT
>TARA_R110002050_G_scaffold24260_7_pt1 | contig 12698 bp, 5 predicted proteins | sample TARA_R110002050 | Tara Oceans TARA_R110002050 (sample SAMEA4396988) | marine metagenome | biome: Polar Biome; feature: [DCM] deep chlorophyll maximum layer (ENVO:01000326); material: water (ENVO:00002006), including particulate matter (ENVO:01000060) such as... | depth 25 m
AACAATAGTTTTATACCTGTAAACAGTTTAGGGTATTCTAACAAACGAGAATTAAGAAGTAATAACTGGGATGTACCTGACATGTTTAAAGGAGGTGGGGACAAGTTATTGCGAAATGATAACGGAAAATTTATCGATGTAAGTGAAGAAGCTGGAATTTACGGAAGTTTGATAGGGTTTGGTTTGGGAGTTACAGTGGGTGATGTAAATAACGACTTGTTGCCAGACATATATGTTTCAAATGATTTTTATGAACGAGATTATTTGTATATCAATAATGGTGATGGGACTTTCACCGAAGACATCAAGAATCGTATGGGACATTTAAGTATGTCATCCATGGGGGCAGACATGGCTGACATCAATAATGATGGTAAACCAGAAATTTTTGTAACAGATATGCTTCCTGAAGGAGATGCTCGCCTAAAAAACACCAGTAGTTTTGATAGATATGATGTTTTTCAGCTTAAAAAAAGAAAAGATTTTTATAATCAATACATGCAAAACACGATGCAATTAAATAATGGTGATAATACATTTTCAGAAATAGCATTTTACAGTGGAATTGCTGAGACCGATTGGTCTTGGGGAGCATTACTTTTTGATATGGATAATGACGGTTATAAAGACATTTATGTCTGCAACGGTATTTATAAAGATTTAACCAATCAGGATTTTATAGAGTTTTTCGCTAATGAAATGTATCAAAAAATGGCTATTTCTGGCATTAAAACCTCTCAAGATTCAATTATAGATATAATGCCATCCAATCCTGTGATTAACTATGCCTATAAAAACAATCACGATTTAAAATTTACTAATGAAACAAAACAATGGGGTTTTAGCACTCCCAGTTTTTCAAACGGAGCTGCTTATGGTGATTTAGATAACGATGGTGATCTTGATTTGATTGTTAATAATCTAAATATGCCATTATTTGTTTATAAGAACAATTCAAAAAACAACTATTTAAAGGTTAGTTTAAAAGGAGAAAAACCAAATACATTTGCAATAGGTAGTATCGTCGAAGTATATGTAAATGGTCAAACACTTCGTCAGGAATTAATTCCCTCACGAGGTTTCCAATCATCTGTTGATTATAAGATGACCTTTGGATTAGGGGCTTCAAAGCAAGTAGATTCAATCAAAATTATTTGGCCTAATAAAAAAGTACAACATATTGGTGTAACAAACGTAAATCAATCGCTAACATTTCAAATAGAAGAGGCCACAGATGATTATAAATCAAGAACAATAAGTGCACCGAAAAATTATTTTTCTGAAGTAAAAAACAATTTACAAGCTCATAATGAAGATGTCTATATCGATTTTAATTATGAAGGGCTAATTCCAAAAATGCTTTCAAGAGAAGGCCCAGCATTAGCAGTTGGCGATGTTGACAAAGATGGAAATGATGATATTTTTATTGGAGGAGCAAATAATCAAACAGGGCAATTATATCTTCAGAAAAAAAATGGGGTGTTAAGTCCTTCAAATTTTACTACAGAAGCCTTTTTTGAAGATACTTGTGCCAATTTTATTGATATAGATAATGATGGTGATTTGGATTTAGTTGTTGGTTCAGGCGGTAATTTTCAAGGTGCTAGAACCGGTGTAAGAGTGTATATCAATAATGGAGACGGGAGTTTTGAAGATTACAAAATTTTAGTTCGAACCAATACAAATATTTCTACAATTGCTCCTAATGATTTTGATGGGGATGGGGATATTGATTTATTTATTGCTAGTTTAAGTGTTGTAGGAACTTATGGTGTAACTCCTAAGAATGTACTTCTTGAAAATGATGGTAAAGGCAATTTCAAAGATGTGACTAATAGCAAAGCGCCAAAAACCAAATCTATTGGAATGTCCTCCGATGCTATTTGGCAAGATATAGATGGAGATACGATTAAAGATTTAATTGTAGTAGGAGAATGGATGTCTCCTAAAATATTTAAAAATACAAGAACGCATTTAGAAGAATTATCAACAAATTTAAATGATTATTCTGGTTGGTATAACACTGTGGAAGGAAAAGATTTGGATAACGATGGAGATATTGATTTAATCTTTGGAAATAGAGGAACAAATTCAATTTATCAAGCTGATAAAGAACATCCCGCTAAAATGTTTATTAATGATTTTGATAACAATGGAACGGTAGAACAGATATTTACTAGAACCATTGATGGTCGTGATGTTCCTATTCATTTAAAAAGAGAACTTACAGGTCAAATAGTGTCACTTAAAAAACAAAATTTAAAATTTAGTGAGTATTCAACCAAATCAATTGATGAGCTTTTTTCAAAAGAAATTATGAATGCCTGTACAGTGAAAGAAGTTACTACGTTTTCAAGTTATGTAGCTTATAATGATGGAAAAGGTAATTTTACAATTAAGCAACTGCCAGCCGAAACACAACTTTCCTGTGTTTGTGATATTCAATGTGAAGATATCAATAATGATGGAAATCTAGATCTTATCCTAGGAGGAAACAATTTTAGTTTTAAGCCACAATTTTCTCGTTTGGATGCAAATGAAGGCTTAGTACTATTTGGTGATAACAAAGGGAATTTCATAAATCAAACCAATACTGGATTTAAAGTAAAAGGAGAAGTTAAAGTTATGGACTGGTTTAAAGATAAGACAGGAAAACGATATTTAATAGTTGGTATTAATAATAGTCAAGCAAAAATTTTTAAAGTAAATGAGTAATAAGAGTTTTTTGTTCTTTTTGTTTTTGGCCTTAGGATGTAGCCGAGCCAAAGAGGATCACTTGTTATCTATTGTTGATAAAAATCATACCCAAGTTGATTTTCAAAATACCTTGAAACCCACAGATTCTCTTAATATTTTAGACTATTTATACTATTATAACGGCGCTGGAGTAGCCGTAGGAGATATTAATAATGATGATCTTGTCGATGTGTTTTTTACCTCAAATCAAGGTGAAAACAAACTTTATCTGAACAAAGGAAATTTTGTCTTTGAGGATATTACTAAAAAAGCGGGAGTTGCAGGGAATTCAGACTGGAATACAGGTACTGTGATGGCCGATGTTAATGGAGATGGCTTTTTAGATATTTATGTATGTGCTGTTGTAGGGATTCAGGGTCTCAAAGGCGCTAATGAGCTCTATATAAATAATGGGAATAGCACCTTTACCGAAAAAGCTGCACAATATGGACTTAATTTTAAAAATTATAGTACAACAGCATCTTTTTTTGATTATGATAATGATGGGGATCTCGATATGTATTTGCTCAATCATGCAGTTCATAGCCAAAATTCATTTGGTAAAGCCGATATTCGATTTAAAAGAGATAAAAATAGTGGAGATAAATTGTTGCGAAACGATGGTGAAATATTTACAGATGTAAGCGAAGAAGCTGGTATTTTTGGTGGCGCAAATGGCTATGGACTGGGCATTGCAACTCAGGATTTTAATAATGATGGCTTTGTAGATTTATACATAAGTAATGATTTTCATGAAGATGATTATTATTACCTTAATAATGGTGATGGAACTTTTACAGAACAGCTTAAAACCAAATTTGGTAAAACAAGTCGTTTTTCAATGGGTAGTGATGTAGCCGATTTAAATCATGATGGTTTACCGGATATTTTAACATTAGATATGGCTCCCGATGATGAAACCATTTTAAAATCTTCCATGGGAGATGAAACGGTAGATATGCTAAACATGAGGATAAAGCATTTAGGATACCATTATCAATATGCCCGTAATATGTTACAAATTAATAATGGAACAAATTTTTCTGAAACGGCATTGTATAGTGGCATATCTGCTACCGATTGGAGCTGGTCAGCCTTGTTTTGTGATTTTAATCAGGATGGCGAACAGGACGTGTTTATTTCAAATGGTATACCAAAAAGACCTAATGATTTAGATTATATAAAGTTCACTTCTAATGATGAGATAAAAGAATCTTTGAATGATTCTCATTCATTAGATAAAGAGGCTTTAAGACTAATGCCTTCGGGCGCAGTGGCCAACTGTATTTTTGAAGGACGAAAAAATCTGACATTTAATGATCAATCTGGAAATTGGATTTCAAAAGACACTTTGATTTCTACAGGTAGTGCTTATGCCGATTTTGACAATGATGGAGATATGGATATTGTTACAAATAACATTAATGTACCGGCTACTTTTTATCAAAACAATATAGACTCTACTTCACATTATTTAAAGCTAAAATTCAAATATAAAAAAGGAAATAATTTTGGTATAGGTACTAAAGTAATATCCTATCATAACGGAATTAAACAATACAAACAGTTATTTACATCAAAAGGATTCCAATCTTCTTCAGAACCTGTTATTCATTTTGGATATGGTACTACAAAAATGGTAGATTCAATTACAATTATTTGGCCTGACAATACTGTTCAAACAGCAGTAGACATAAAGACAAATCAAACGTTAACTATAGTTCCTTTAAACAAACGCTTTCCGTTTGATTATTCCAGGTTATCTCCAAAAATAAGAACTTGGTTAACTAAAGTTGATAGTATAAAAGGATTACATTTTAAACATATTGAGAATAATTATATAGATTTTAATCGTCATAAGTTGATTCCATATCAAATATCAGATCGTGGACCAGCAACGGCCATTGGGGATTTAAATAACGATGGAAAGGAGGATATTTTCTTTGGAAGTTCTCGTAACCAACCATCCCAATTGTTCATTCAGACAGAGAATGGTTTTGTAAAAAAAAATGTTTCTGTTTTTGAAGACGATAAGTTAAACGAGGATGTTTCAGCGTTAATAGCCGATTTTAATCTTGACGGACTAAACGATTTGTTTATAGCAACTGGTGGAGGAGAACTTTATAATGAAGCTAAACCAATTCGCGATGTACTTTACCAAAATAAAGGAGATTTCAATTTTGAAAAAGCACAGTTGCCAAGTTATTTTGGAAATGCCTCAATAGTTAAAACTCTTGATGTTGATAATGATGGAGATTTAGAAATTTTTGTCGGTAATCACGTAGATGCACTAAATTTTGGAGAATTACCAGATTCATATATTTTAATAAATGAGCAAGACCATTTTACTGTAAAACAACTTGAAAAGTTAGGAATGGTCACAGATGCCATTGCTACAGATTTTAACAATGATGGTCAAATAGATATTGTTGCGGTTGGAGAGTGGATGCACCCAATCTTTTTACAAAATAATAAGGGGACATTTACAGATGTAACTTCAACAGTTCTAAAAGAAAGCTTAAACGGTTTATGGCAAAGTGTCGCTGCTTTTGATATTGATAATGATGGGGATGATGATTATATATTAGGAAACTTTGGATTGAATTCAAAATTTAAAGCTACTGATAAATTTCCAATGAAAATGTATGTTGGGGATTTTGATAACAACAAATCTACTGAAACCATTGTAGCAACAGAAAAAAATGGTCAATATTATACGTTGTCCGGTTTGGATGAATTGGCAGGGCAACTTAATTATTTGAAGAAAAAATACACATCCTATAAAACTTTTGCAGGACAAACGGTTGAAGCTGTCTTTGGGGATGAAGCTCTAAAAAAAGCAAATTTGCTAACTGTAAATACGTTAGCATCTGGGTATTTGAAAAATGATAATGGTACCTTTTCGTTTCAACCATTTAAAGAACCTGAATTACAGCTGGCCCCGATTACAGAAATGTTGAAATATGATTTTAATGCTGATGGACAAACCGATATTTTATTAGCAGGCAACTATTTTGGTGTTACCCCATTTCAGGGAAGGTTTGATAGTTTTTCAGGAGCCGTAATACAAAATAATGGTAAAGTTGTTTCATCAAAGCAATTAGGCATTGACCTCTCCCAAAAATCGGTAAGGGGCTTAAACAGTTTTACTTTTAAAGGACATAACTACGTACTAGTAACAATAAACAACGATGAAATTGAAATTTATGAAATCCAGAATTAAACCGCTATTCATTTTTAGCTTGATGGTTATAACAGTATCCTGTCAAAAACAAACGCAGGAAATACGTATCACACCAGATGATTACCACAAGGCAGTGGATAAAATGTCGTCTATTATGGTTCACGATATTTTTGCTCCACCAGTGGCAAGTAGGATTTTTGCATATACTAATATAGCTGCTTATGAGGTAATGTGTAAAGAAAGTTCAGAATATAAAACTTTGGTAGGACAAGTTACCGATTTAACGCCTATTCCTGAACCCAACAAAGAAGATAAAATCAATTTTAAATTAGCGTCATTAATTACTTATTATGAAATTGGCAAGCAACTTGTCTTTTCCGAAGATAGAGTTACAGTCTACAGGGATAGTCTTTACAATGTTTGGAAACAAATGGACGAAGGCACTTTTGAGGCTTCCAAAAACTATGGAATCAAAGTGGCCAACCATATCAAAGATTGGATAAGTAATGATAATTACAAAGAAACCCGAACGATGTCTAAATTTACAGTTAACTCTAATGATCCTTCTCGGTGGCAACCAACACCACCAGATTATATGGACGGGATTGAACCACATTGGAATAAAATTAGACCTTTTGTAATTGATTCGGCCTCTCAATTTAAACCCAAACCACACCCTGAATTTTCTCTGGAAAAAGGTACTGATTTTTATAAGGAAATGATGGAGGTTTATAACGTTGGTCAACAAATGAAAAAAGAAGGAGATTCATCTGAAGAAATAGCAATCGCCCAATTTTGGGATTGTAATCCTTATGTGTCAACGCATCAAGGCCATTTAATGTTCGCCACAAAAAAAATTACTCCAGGGGCGCATTGGATGGGCATTTGTAAAATCGTCTGTAAAAAAGACCATGCAAATTTTGAAAAAACAGTCTATGCTTACACAAAAACCTCAATGGCTATCGCTGATGGCTTTATTAGTGCATGGGACGAAAAATACAGAAGTAATTTAATCAGACCTGAAACAGTAATAAATCAGTATGTTGATGAGAATTGGACGCCTCTATTACAAACACCTCCATTTCCAGAATATACAAGTGCACATTCCGTTATTTCGGGTGCTGCATCAGAGGCCATGACTAGTATTTTTGGTGATAATTTTGCCTTTGATGATGATACAGAATTAATTTATGGATTACCAACCAGACATTTTTCTTCATTTATGGATGCTTCTAGAGAAGCAGCAATAAGCAGATTGTATGGAGGTATTCATTATAGGGCTGCAACTCAGGAAGGTCTTGTACAAGGACTTAATTTAGGAAAGTTTGTAGTAGATAAACTTAAAATGACATCTGATAACACACAATAGTTTAGCAATTATTGATAAGAATGAAGAAAATTAAATTTTTTATTGTCTTTATAGTATTAGGCTTTTTGGGCTGGTATTTTTTTTTAAAAAGTTATGATTATCAAATAACGTTTAAAACTAAAAATCCTACGGGCGTTGTTTATAATACCCTTGCAGTATGGAATAATTGGGAGCCTCCTAAAAATGAATCGGTCACTACTTATACTAAAATACCGTTTTCAAAATTGAGTCAAGAATTACATGTTTCAGATTCTCTTATAGATATTGAATGGAACATTGTTAAAGAAGCAGATTCTCTAACAAAAGTAACGGCCTATATAACTGATAAAAATAATAGTCTTATTCAGAAATTAAAATTACCGTTTGTAAAAACAGATTTTGTAAAAAGAATGATATCAACTGTAAAAAGAATACAGGTAGAATTTAAAGACCTTAATGGGGAGTATAAAGTTGGTACTATTGAAACCTCTAAAATACCAAAGCAATATTGTGCTTATATAAGTTTAGAATCGAAACTAAGTGAAAAAGCAACTAAAATGATGGCTAATAATTATTATATATTAACTTATTTAGAAGATAATAATATTGAGATTAAGGGGCACCCATTTGTAGAAGTCACTAAATGGAATGAAATAGAAAATACAATGTCTTTTAACTTCTGTTTCCCAATTGCTTTCAATGAAAACTATCAATCACCAAGCGATATAAAATTTAAAATGACAGAAGAAAAACCTGCATTAAAGACCGTTTTTAATGGTAATTATAGAATTTCTGATTGTGCTTGGTTTTCAATAATAGACTTTGCTCAACAACATAAAGTCAATATAGAAAGATTACCAACGGAGATATTTTTTAATGATCCCCATTCAGGGGGTAATGACCTTGAATGGAAAGCCGAAATATACATGCCACTAAATAATAACTAAAGATGAAGACTCTACTCTTACCCATTTTATTGCTAGTAACAATGTGTGCTTGTACTAACAAAAAAAGTCAAATGCAGGATAAAAATACGTCAGAAATAACAAGAGAATGGTGGAAGGAAGGAGTGGTGTATCAAATATATCCAAGAAGTTTTAAAGACTCAGATGGCGATGGAATAGGTGATTTAAAAGGCATTATAGAAAAACTAGATTATATAAAAAGTCTTGGGGTAAATATGATTTGGTTAAATCCTATTTATGCCTCACCAAATGATGATAATGGCTATGACATTAGTAATTACAGAGCCATTATGAAAGAATTTGGAACCATGGAAGATTTTGATGCCTTGTTGAAAGGGATGCATAACAGAAACATGAAATTTGTAATGGATGTAGTTGTAAACCACAGTAGTGATGAACACGAATGGTTTAAACAATCCCGAAGCTCACGAGACAACCCATACAGGGATTATTATCATTGGTGGCCTGCAGAAAAAGGGAAGCCTCCATACCGCTGGAGTTTCTTTGACGAAAAAGGTGAGGCATGGAAATACGATTCATTAACAAACTCGTATTACCTGCATTATTTTTCCCAAAAGCAACCCGATTTAAATTGGGAAAATCCAAAAGTAAGACAGGAGGTTTATAATATTATGAAATTTTGGGCAGAAAAGGGAGTCGATGGATTTCGTTTAGACGCTTTTCAGTTTGTAAGTAAAGACACGACCTTTCCTAAATTGCCAGAGGGTTATGAAAAAAATATTATAAAATATTATGGAATGGGGCCAAATTTACATTCATATTTAAGAGAAATGAATGATGAGGTTCTAAGTAAATATGATGTTTTCGCCGTATCAGAAGGAGCTGGAAGCACACTAGAAGAGGCTCATAACTTAGTGGATGCAGATCGAAATGAACTGCAAATGGCGTATCATTTTGAGGGAGTAGATCTGGTTAATTCTTTAGAAGGGTATAAATTATCTAAACTAAAAGAAGTTTTTACCAAGTGGGACAAGTCCTTTTCAAAAAAAGGATGGATTTCTATTTTTCTTTCAAATCATGATGTAGCAAGACTAGTAAGCAGATTTGGAAATGACAGTCCAGAATTCAGGGCGGTCTCATCAAAAATGCTTAATACTTTTTTATTAAGTATGAGAGGAACACCTTATATATATTATGGTGATGAAATAGGGATGACTAATATTGATTTTGATAGTATTTCACAATACAAAGATATTGCAGCCATAAATGGCTATAAAAAAGCACACTCTGAAGGTCAGGACATTGCCTTATTTATGAAGAAACTAAACTTCCTGTCTCGAGATAATGGTAGAACACCAATGCAATGGAATGATTCTGTTAATGCTGGTTTTTCCACTGGAAAACCATGGCTTCCTGTTAATAAAAACTACAAAACCATTAATGTAGCCTCACAAGAAAAAGATCCAAATTCCATATTGAACTATTTCAAGAAAATGGTCGAATTAAGGAAAAACAATAAGGTATTGATTTATGGAGATTATGAATTATTAGGAGCTGAAAATGAGAATATTTATGCCTATACCAGAACATTGGATGACAAAAAAATGTTGGTAGTTTTAAATTTTACTGACCATGATTCAAGCATTGATTTGCCAGAATCCAAAAATTTAGAGGCCATACTAATTAATAATTATAAAGACTTAAATAATGATGAAAATGGTAACCTAACATTAAAACCATACCAAGCCGTTATTTGCTCATTAAAAAATTAGTCGTTTAAATCCAACTTAATACAAACAAAAAAATAAAATAATTGTGAAAAAAATTATACCACTTTTACTAGCCTTTTTTATGTTTAGTCATTGTAACAAAGAACCAGAAAACAAAGCAGAAATTTCTGTGCCTTCAAAAACATGGTGGAAGGAAGCGGTCGTTTATCAAATTTACCCACGAAGCTTTAAAGATACTGATGGTGATGGTATTGGAGATATTAAAGGTATCATTTCAAAACTGGATTATATAAAAAGTTTAGGTATTGATGTGGTTTGGTTAAATCCAATTTACGGATCACCCAATGCAGATAATGGATACGATATTTCAGATTATAAAGGCATTATGAAAGAGTTTGGCACTATGGAAGATTTTGATGCTTTATTAAAAGGTATGCATGAAAAAGGCCTTAAGCTGGTTATGGATTTGGTTGTAAACCATACGAGTGATGAGCATCCTTGGTTTAAAGAAAGTAGAAAATCACGAGACAATCCCTACAGGGATTACTATCATTGGTGGCCAGCAGAAAAAGGTAAACCAGCCTTTCGTCCGGGGGCTTTTGAGGCCGATGGTAGTGGATGGAGATTTGATAGTTTAACAAATGCGTACTATTTGCATTATTTTAGTTACAAACAGCCCGACCTAAATTGGGAGAATCCCAAAGTCCGTCATGAAATTTATGACATGATGAATTGGTGGCTTAAAAAAGGGATTGATGGATTTAGAATGGATGTGATTCCATTTATTGCAAAAGACACCACATTTCCAGTGATAACTCAAGCCGATTTAGATAAAAATTATCATGGTCGTTGGGATGTTTATATGGCAAGTGGGCCTCATTTACATGATTATCTTAAAGAAATGAACAGTGAGGTTTTAAGTAAGTACGATTGCATGTCTTTGGCAGAAGGTGCAGGAATGCTAAAATCAACAGCGTTAAATTTTGTTGACGAAGACCGTCATGAACTCAATATGGGATATCATTTTGACGGTGTAAATTTAGGATACATACCGGGTCATTTCAAAAAAATGGATCCTAATTGGAGCTTAGTCGAATTCAAAAAAATCTATTCAGATTGGGATGCTGTTTATAAAGATAAAGGATGGGGAACCATCTATTTAGGAAATCATGACCAACCTAGAATGGTTTCCCGTTGGGGAAATGATACTCCCGAGTTTAGAGCCTATTCCTCAAAAATGCTCACAACATTTTTACTATCCATGAGAGGCACTCCTTATTATTATTACGGAGATGAAATAGGCATGACCAATGCATATTTTGATAGTATTGAAGACTACAGAGATATTGAAACCATTGCCGAATATGAAAAAGTAAAGATAGCTGGAGGCGATTTACAACAATTTATTGAAGACCAAAAAACGGGTGGCGCTAGAGATAATGGTAGAACCCCCATGCAATGGAATACCACAGCCAATGCTGGTTTTACAACCGGAACACCTTGGTTGTCAGTCAATAAAAATTACAATCAAGTTAACGTAGCGTCTGAAAACAAAACCCCAAATTCAATTCTGAATTACTTTAGAAAGATGGTAAAATTACGTAAAGAAAATCCTGTATTGATATATGGAGCATACCACCTTTTACAGGCTGAACACCCCGATATTTATGCCTATACTAGAATCTTAAATGATAAAAAGATGTTGATTCTACTCAATTTCTCGGATCACAACTCAAATATTAATCTAAAAGAAATTGAAACCAAAGAAGGAACGTTAATCAACAATTATGAATCAGTAGATATTGAAAATAATAAAATAAACCTGCTACCTTATCAAGCCGTCATTTTTTCAATTAAATAATATAAATTAAACCAGACAAGATGAAAACAACATTAATTAAATCATTAAGCCTCGTAATATTAGCGATATGCTATACATCCTGCAATAAGGGAATGGATAGCCTGCAAGTAGATTCCCCAGATGGGACTAATAGAGTCGAATTTAATCTTTCTACATCTGGGCAACCATATTATATGGTAAAGCATAATAACAATGCTGTGATTGATACGTCTTACATGAGTTTTGATTTTAAAGATTTACCGTCTCTAAAAGACAAGTTTAAAATTATAAATACATCAACGGGAACTGTTGATGAAACTTGGCAAATGCCTTGGGGGGAACAATTAGATGTTAGAAATAACTATAATGAGTTAATCGTAAATTTAGAAGAACAGTCCGAAGCAAAAAGAAAACTAAATATTCATTTTAAAGTTTTTAATGATGGCGTAGGTTTTAGATATGAATTTCCTGAACAAGATAACTTAAAGGGTATTTTAATTACTGATGAAAACACTCAATTTAATTTAACAGGTGATCATAAAGTGTGGTGGATACCTGGCGATTGGGATAGTTATGAGCATTTGTATAATGAAACTAAATTCTCTGAAATTGATGCGATGGCCAAAAATGATGATCAACTAGCGGCTAATTATATTCCTGAAAATGCCGTTAACACACCGGTAACCATGAAAACAGATGACGGGTTGTATCTAAGTTTTCATGAAGCTAATCTCACTAATTATGCGGGAATGACTTTAAAAGTTGATACCAAAAACTTAAATATGGTAAGTGAATTGGTAGGTTCTGATATTTTAGGAGGTAAAGCAAAAGTAAGTATACCTTTTAACACACCATGGCGTACCATTCAAATAGGAGAAAAAGCAGGTGATTTAATTGAATCTAGAATGATATTGAATCTTAACGAACCAAATAA
>TARA_R110002050_G_scaffold36172_5_pt1 | contig 12695 bp, 12 predicted proteins | sample TARA_R110002050 | Tara Oceans TARA_R110002050 (sample SAMEA4396988) | marine metagenome | biome: Polar Biome; feature: [DCM] deep chlorophyll maximum layer (ENVO:01000326); material: water (ENVO:00002006), including particulate matter (ENVO:01000060) such as... | depth 25 m
GTTACGTTAAGCTCTTGTAGTGAGTATCAAAAGGCATTAAAATCTGAAGATATTGCTACAAAGTTTAAATTAGGGGAAGACTTATATAACGAAGGTAAGTTTGAAAAAGCCAATAAACTTTTCGCTCAAATAGTACCAAATTATAGAGGAAAACCACAGGCTGAAAAATTAATGTATTTGTACTCACATTCCTTTTATAAAATGAAAGACTATTATGTGGCAGGGTATCAATTTGAGCGTTTCGCATCTAGTTATCCAAAAAGTGAAAAAGCTGAAGAGGCTAGCTTTTTAGCTGCAAAAAGCAGTTACATGCTGTCTCCTGTATATTCAAAAGACCAGAAGGAAACCTCCCAAGCTATCGAAAAGCTTCAAGAGTTTATTAATGTGTATCCCGAGTCAGAATATCTTCCTGAAGCCAATAAACTCATCAAAGAATTGGTATATAAATTAGAAAAGAAAGCGTTTGAAATTGCTAAGCAATACGATAAAATTTCTGATTATGAAGCCTCAATAAAATCATTTGACAATTTTGTTTTTGATTTTCCCGGGTCTACATTACGAGAAGATGCCTTATTTTACAAATTAGATGCCTCTTTTAAACTTGCAATTAATAGTGTAAAATATAAGCAGGAAACAAGATTAAAAAATGCCAAGTCAGTTGCAGAAACGTTTAATAAATCATACGCCGACTCAAAATATAAGGAGCAGGTAAATGATATGCTTGAAAAAATAGAAGAACAATTAAAAAATTACAGCACTAAAGCTAATATATAATGAAAATAGATTTAAAAAAAACCACCGCTCCTGTTAATACAATTACGTATGATAGAAATCAAATTGATGAGCCAACAGAGAATATCTATGAGGCTATTTCAATTATTTCTAGACGTGCTGAACAAATTAATTCAGAAATTAAAAAAGAATTGATTGATAAGTTAGAAGAATTTGCTACTTACAATGATAGTCTTGAGGAAATTTTTGAAAATAAAGAACAAATTGAGGTGTCTAAGTTTTACGAAAAATTACCAAAACCTCATTCTTTAGCTGTTCAAGAATGGTTAACAGATAAAGTTTACTACAGAAATACTGAGGAAGATTCTCAGGAATAATTTTACTATGTCAATATTAAGCGGCAAAAATATACTGTTAGGCATTAGTGCAGGTATAGCCGCTTATAAAACAGCTTCATTAGTCAGGTTATTTGTTAAAGTTGGTGCCAATGTAAAAGTTGTGATGACGCCAGCTTCAAAAGAGTTTGTTACTCCGTTAACCTTATCAACCCTTTCAAAAAATCCGGTATATTCATCGTTTACTTCAGACGAGGATGAAAATGCTGTGTGGAATAGTCACGTAGATTTAGGGCTATGGGCAGATTTAATGCTAGTTGCTCCGGCTACTGCAAATACGCTGTCAAAAATGTCAAATGGCATTTGCGATAACTTACTTTTAGCTGTCTATTTATCAGCTAAATGTCCTATATATTTTGCGCCAACTATGGATTTGGACATGTACAAGCATCCTAGTACACTTGAATCTTGCAAGATATTACAAAGCTATGGTAATATCATGATTCCAGCTACAAGTGGTGAATTAGCAAGTGGTTTAGTAGGTGAGGGTAGAATGGCTGAACCTGAAGATATTATTTCTTTTATTGAAAATGATATACTAGAAAAATCACCTTTAAAAGGAAAAAAAGTTCTCATTACTGCAGGGCCAACCTATGAAGCAATTGATCCTGTTCGGTTTATAGGGAATCATTCCAGTGGAAAAATGGGATTTGAAATTGCTAAGTCATCCGCTAATTTGGGAGCTGAGGTTATTTTAATTTCAGGACCAACACATCAAAAGGTGTCCCATAGTTTTATCAAAGTAATTCCTGTAGTATCTGCACAAGACATGTATGATGCCGTTCATCAATATTTTGAAACAAGCGATATCGCTATTCTTTCGGCAGCCGTGGCTGATTTTAAACCAAAAGAAGTAGCCTTACAAAAAATAAAAAAGAAGGAAAGTACGTTAACATTAAAGTTAGAAAAGACTAAAGATATTTTAGCCTCTTTAGGAAGCATCAAAAAACAACAATTTTTAGTTGGTTTTGCTTTAGAAACTAATAACGAACTAGAAAATGCAAAAGCAAAATTAAAAGCTAAGAATTTAAATTTAATTGTTTTAAATTCGTTAAATGACAAAGGAGCTGGTTTTAAAACTGAAACTAATAAAGTAACTTTTATTGATGATACGGACACTATCAGCGAATTTCAATTAAAATCTAAAACAGATGTTGCAAAGGATTTATTGAATGAAATTATAAAACAAATTAATGCGTAATCTCTTATTTATTCTTCTTCTATCTTTTGGTTTAACAGGGTTTTCTCAAGAACTTAATTGTAGTGTTGTGGTTAATGCGCAACAAACGGGTAATGAGAATTTATCAATTTTTAAAACCTTAGAAAAGCAATTAACGGAGTTTGTAAATAATACAAAGTGGACGAATAGAACTTTTGCACCTCAAGAGCGCATCAATTGTAGTATGGTTATTACTATTAATGACTACAGTGGCGAATCTTTTCAAGGAACTATTCAAGTGCAATCATCAAGACCTGTTTATGGTTCTTCTTATAGTACGCCACTTTATAATTTTAATGATAAGGATTTAGCATTTAGATATTTAGAATTTCAGAACTTAAATTTTAGTGAGAATCAATTCCAATCTAATTTAATCTCTATTTTATCATTTCATGTGTATATGGTTTTAGCTTTAGATGCTGATTCTTTTGCTAAAAATGGAGGCGATGCTTATTATAAACAGGCCCAAATAATTGCAAATTACTCACAGCAACAAAATTTTAAAGGCTGGAAATTAGAAGATGGTTTGCAAAGTAGATTTGCGTTAATTGATAATGTTTTATCGCCGACCTTTAAAGAATTTAGAGATGTTATGTACAGTTATCACAGAGAAGGGTTAGATGTGATGAGCGATAACGCTAAGCAAGGAAAGGAGACGATAGCTACTTCTTTAAAACAATTTGAAGCGATGAATAGCCGAAGACCTAATTCATTTTTATTGCGTACTTTTTTTGATGCAAAAGCAGATGAGATTGAACAAATTTTTAGTGATGGTCCTAATGTTAATATAGCTAGTGTTAAAGAGACCTTACAAAAAGTAGCTCCTACTTATGCAAGTAAATGGAGAAATATTAAGTTTTAAGTTGCATTAAAATTAAAACTCACCTATATTTAGTTTCATAATTTTAAATACGTTTACAACCATTGTTAACTTCACTTTCAATACAGAATTACGCTTTAATTGACAATCTTCAAGTTAATTTTAATAACGGATTATCAATAATTACAGGTGAAACGGGAGCTGGAAAATCAATTTTATTGGGTGGTTTATCATTAATTCTTGGTAAACGTGCTGATTTAAGTAGTTTAAAAGATACCTCAAAAAAATGTATTATAGAAGCTGTTTTTGATGTGTCTAACTATAACCTTAAGGTGTTATTTAAAGCAGAAGATTTTGATTATGAGGAGAATACTATCATTCGTAGAGAAATTTTGCCTTCAGGAAAATCAAGGGCTTTTGTAAATGATTCTCCAGTTAATTTAAATAGCCTTCAAGTTTTAGGAGAACGGTTAATTGATATTCATTCGCAGCATCAAACACTACAATTGGTAAGTAACGAGTTTCAATTTCAAATTATTGATGCCTTAGCAAATAATGACACAAACCTTCAAGACTATAAATCAGAATTAAAAACGTATAAAACGCTTCAAAAAGAACTTAAAGAATTACTTGCTTTTCAAGCTGAGGCCATTAAAGAACATGATTATAATTCATTTTTATTAAACGAGTTAATTGAAGCTAATCTAGTTGAAGGTGAACTTGAATTACTTGAAGAGGAGAATGAAACCTTGAGTAATATTGAAGAGATTAAAGAAAAGTTAGTAGCGTCTCATCAATTACTTAACGATGAGCAAATTGGTGTTTTAACCTCGTTGAACGAATTGAAAAGTAATTTTCAGAAATTAAAAAACTATTCGTCAAAGTATGAAGATTTATTCAACAGGGTGCAGAGTTGTGTCATTGAAATTGATGATGTTTTTAGAGAGGTTGATGGGATGCAAGATACGCTTGAGGCTGATCCAGGTAGATTGGAAGAGGTAAACGCCAAATTATTATTAATCAATAATTTGTTGCATAAACATGTCGCAACTGATATTTCTGAATTAATTGGCATCAAAAATGATTTAGAAGATAAAGTAGCTGTAACCGAAAACTTAGATGCTACAATCGAGAAGAAGAAAAATGAAATTAGTAAAAAAACAACACAACTTAATACAATTTCAGAAGCTATTCATGATAGTAGAAAACAAGCTATTCCAGAATTAATAACTCAGCTAGAAACCATTTTAATTAGTTTAGGCATGCAAAATGCACAATTTAAAATAGATTTAGTCTATGGTGATGGTTTTCAAACCAATGGAAAAGATGATATGTCCTTTTTGTTTTCAGCTAATAAAGGCGGTCAATTTAATGAGTTGAAAAAAGCAGCTTCTGGAGGTGAATTGTCTAGAATTATGCTGGCTATTAAATCAATTCTTTCAAACTATATTCAATTGCCAACTATTATTTTTGATGAAATAGATTCTGGTGTTTCTGGCGAAATATCTAATAAAATGGGAGATATCATGTTGTTGATGAGTAAGACTATGCAGGTTATTTCAATAACTCATTTGCCTCAAATTGCAGCTAAAGGTCACACGCATTTTAAAGTTTATAAAGAAGATGTTGACGAGGTGACACAAACCAATCTGGTAAAGTTAAATCATGATGAGCGGATTGTGGAAATTGCTCAAATGCTAGGTGGTACAGAAATGTCATCGTCTGCTATTGCTCATGCAAAAGAATTACTTAATTAATTACTATATTTGAACCCAAAATAAAATAAATCATCCAAATTATAAACTAGATAAACATGTCATACAATTTACTAAAAGGAAAAAAAGGAATCATCTTTGGAGCGCTAGACTCTAATTCAATTGCTTGGAAAACAGCAGAGCGTGTTCACGAAGAAGGTGGTCAATTTGTATTAACAAATGCACCTGTAGCCATGCGTATGGGACAAATAAATGAACTAGCAGAAAAGACTGGTTCACAAATAATTCCTGCGGATGCAACGTCTTTAGAAGATTTGCAGAAGCTAGTAGAGCAATCTATGGAGATTCTTGGAGGTAAAATTGATTTTGTATTACATTCAATAGGCATGTCAATTAATGTACGTAAGGGAAAACATTATACAGATCAAAATTATGAATGGACACAAAAAGGAACTGATGTTTCTGCCATGTCTTTTCATAAAGTGATGCAAACGCTTTACAAAGCTGATGCGATGAATGAGTGGGGAAGTATTGTAGCTTTAAGTTATATGGCTGCACAACGTGTGTTTCCAGATTATAATGATATGGCAGATAACAAAGCCTATTTAGAAAGTATTGCACGAAGTTTTGGGTATTTCTTTGGAAGAGATAAAAAAGTTCGTGTGAATACAATTTCTCAATCACCAACACCAACAACAGCTGGAAGTGGAGTAAAAGGTTTTGATGGATTTATTGCTTACGCCGATAAAATGTCACCTCTAGGAAATGCAACCGCGTTAGATTGCGCTAATTATACTGTTAGTTTATTTAGCGATTTAACAAAACGTGTAACGTTGCAAAACCTTTATAATGATGGAGGTTTTAGTAATATGGGCGTTAGTGATGCTGTCATGGAAACTTTTATGAAAGAATAATTTTATATTAAAATAACATAAACTAGCCACCTATAAAACGGTGGCTTTTTTGATTGGATTGGTTACATTTGTAGTATGAAATTACAGTTTTCATTTATTATTCCTGTTTATAATCGTCCTGACGAAATACAAGAGCTTTTGCAGAGTTTCATAGAATTAGAAACTAAGGAAGACTATGAAATTGTTATTGTTGAAGATGGCTCGACTATTCCTTCAAAAGAAGTGGCTGAAAGGTTCAATTCAAAACTTAATATCTCTTATTTTTTTAAAGAAAATTCGGGTCCAGGTGATTCGAGGAATTTTGGAATGGAACATGCTAAAGGTAATTACTTTATCATTTTAGATTCTGATTGTATTTTACCTAAAAATTATTTGACTGTAGTTTCTCAAAGCTTACAATTAGAGTATGTTGATTGTTTTGGTGGTCCAGATGCAGCGCATGAATCGTTTTCAAACCTTCAAAAAGCTATTAATTTTTCAATGACGTCGTTTATGACTACTGGTGGTATTCGAGGAAATAAAAAGAGTGTTGGCATGTTTCAACCCAGAAGTTTTAATATGGGACTTTCAAAAAAGGCATTTGAAGATTCAAAAGGGTTTGGTACAATTCATCCTGGAGAAGACCCAGATTTATCAATTCGTCTTTGGAATTTAGGATATAAAACTAAATTGATTTCAGAAGCCTATGTGTTTCATAAACGTCGTATTTCATGGCGAAAATTTTATAAGCAAGTCTATAAATTTGGTATGGTAAGGCCAATTTTAAATAATTGGCATCCTAGCACTAAAAAAATTACTTATTGGTTTCCAACTGTTTTTTGTTTAGGCTTTATAGGGGCGATTTTTTTATTATTTTTTAATATAATTTGGGGATTAGTAGCTTATATATTGTATTTTATACTAGCGTTTGTGATTGCTTTGGCAAGTACAAAAAGTGTCCTTGTGGCTATGCTTTCAATACCAGCCATTGTTGTTCAGTTTATTGGGTATGGTTATGGGTTTTTAAAGTCAACGTTGGCATTGCAATTGTCTAATAATGATCCAGAAACGGTATTTCCTGAATTATTTTTTAAACTAAAATGATAAAGAATTTAAAAACAAAGATTCTCGCAGGCATCAGAAATAAAAAAATAAATGTGTTTTTTTTATTTCTGTTAATGTCATTTATTATTTTAATTTTTTCAAAACTTTCCAAAGAATATACCAATACACTTACTTTTGGAATTGATAAAGTCAATATTCCTCAAAAATATGTTATTTTAAATGATACAAGTGCTAAGCTGGAAATAACCTTAAAGGCTTATGGCTTTAATTGGCTGAAATATTACTTTTCTAAACCTAAAATAACGATTGATTTTAAAAAAGATGTGCAAAAGCAAAATGGTTTTTTTGAGTGGAACAAGTCTAATATATTTTTACATAGTAATGCTGAGTTTGGCAGTCAAGTATCTTTAATTAATGTGTCTCCTGATAAATTAATTTTTAAATATGACACTAATTTGGTAAAGAAAGTACCCGTTATTTTAAACGCAGACATTAGTTTCAAGCCTGGTTATAATATATTTAAAAACTATACAATAGAGCCAGATTCAATTGATGTGATTGGTCCAAATGATTTGGTTTCTCAAATTAAACAAATAAAGACAGAAGAAGTTGTATTGAAAGATGTGAACTCTAATATTTTAAAATCTATAAAATTAAAACTCCCAAAAGATAATAAAGACTTAATATTTTCTAAGTCTGAAGTAACTTTAAAGGGAACGGTCGAGCGTTTTACAGAAGGAACCTTAAAAGTGCCTATTAATATCATAAATGTACCTGACGGTATGCGTGTTAAATACTTTCCAAAAGTGATTAACGTTATTTATTACACAAGTTTAAAAAATTATAAGGATATAACAGCCAAAGATTTCAAGGTTGTTTGCGATTATCAAAAGAGTTCAAACACACAGTCTTTTTTATTACCAGAACTCATAAAGATAACAGACAAGGTGAAAACAGCCAAAATTAATCCTCAACATATTGAATTTATTATTGAAGAATGATTGAAGTTGGTCTTACAGGAGGTATAGGTAGTGGTAAAACAACAGTAGCCAAAGAATTTGGTGCCTTAGGAATTCCAGTTTATATAGCTGATGAGGAGGCGAAAAAGTTAATGATTACTTCAAAAACTATAAAGAGAAAACTTATTGAATTGTTTGGAGAAGAAGCTTATCTTGATGGTAAACTAAACAAACCATTTATTGCGAGCATTATTTTTAATGACAAAACATATTTGGAACGGATGAATGCCATTATTCACCCACAAATAGCCAGTCATTTTAAAAAGTGGAAGCAAAAACAAGATGCACCATATGTTATTAAAGAAGCAGCTATTTTATTTGAAAACGGCAGTTACAAAAAATTAGATGTTATTATAACGGTTACAGCTCCAAAAGAATTAAAAATAAAACGCTTGTTAAGACGAGATGATACAACAGAGGAAAAGATTGAATCAATTATGAAAAATCAATGGAGTGACGATGAGAAAATTAAACGGTCCCAATATGTGATTAACAATGTTGAATTAGCAAAAACTAAACAAGAAGTGCTTAAAATACATCGGCAAATCCTTAAAAATCAATAATGAGCTATAAATTTTAACATTTTTGTTAATGTAAGGTTAAAAGCTAGGAGCACTAAATGTTAAAATGTTAATTTTGAATGATGAGCAAGAGAATATTCGTCTTATTGGTTCTTTTAATGAGTATGTCTCTAATAGGAATCATATTCGTTCAAGCTTATTATATTAAAGATTCTGTTAGAAACGAAAAAGAACGATTTGCATTTAATGTAAAGAAAAGTTTAAGTTATGTGTCTAATGCTATTGAAAAAAAAGAATTAGACAGTCTTTACAGAAAGTATCAGAATCTTGATGATGAAAAGAAAGAAGATTCAACCGCTGTTTCAAAGTTGTTCATATATCAACAGGACAACAATACCAAGGAGATGTTGGTATATAAAAGTGGTATTTTAGAAGAAAACTATAAGTTAACTTCATCGCTCTTTGACATGGGTTTGGATAGCATTTCTGTAAAGAATATTATAGGCAGTTCTGACCTCAAGGTGTATAAAAATAAAGGTTTTGCTGATAAGGATTTAAAAAACAATATAAATCCTACTTTTAGTAACAGCAGTTTGTTTCAAGCGCAGAAAAATTCTTTTGATAGAAGTTTTAAGAAATATGCTAAAACATTTCCTGTTTACAAGCGTGTTTCTGAAAAGCAAATTTCTAAATTGTTATCAAGAAAACTGAAAGAGGACAAAATTGATATAGATTATCAATTTGCTATTTACAGCAACGATTTGGCTACAAAAGTACATAGTGAGGGGTTTGAAAGGAATAAAGAATCAGAATTTAGTGTTCCAATTTTTTATGATGAAAATAATCAAACAAATTATAAACTATTAGTAAATTTTCCTGATGATAATAAATTTATTTTATCGTCAATTATTGGAATGATTTTGTTATCAATAATTTTTACATTAATAATCATTATAGCCTATTCGAGTGCTTTGTATCAGTTAGTGAAGCAACGTAAAATCTCGCAAATAAAAACAGATTTTATTAATAACATGACGCACGAGTTTAAAACACCAATAGCGACTATAAATTTGGCATTAGATGCTATTAGGAACCCTAAGATAATTGATGATAAAGAAAAAGTTGTTCGTTATCTAGGAATGATAAAAGAAGAAAATAAACGAATGCATGCACAGGTTGAAAATGTATTGAGAATATCGAAGCTAGAAAAGAATGAACTGAATATAAGTAAGGATAGAGTGAAGCTACACGACCTAATAGAAGAAGCTATTACGCATGTAGAACTTATTGTTGAAGATAGACAAGGCTTTATAAAAACCTTTCTTGAGGCTGATAAGTCCTCTGTTTTAGCTAATGAAACTCACTTTACAAATGTTATTGTCAATATTTTAGACAATGCCATTAAGTATTCTCCTAATGCACCAAAAATTGAAGTGTATACAGAGAATGTTGGAACAAATATTTTATTAAAAATAAAAGACCATGGTAGCGGAATGAGTAAAGCTGCCCAAAAGAAAGTGTTCGAAAAATTTTATAGAGAACACACTGGAAACATACATAACGTTAAAGGTCACGGTCTAGGTTTGGCGTATGTGAAACGTATAGTTGAAGACCATCAAGGTCATATTAAAGTTGAAAGTGAAAAAGATAAAGGAAGCACATTTACCATTAAGCTTCCTCTAATAACATAATTATGGAAGAATTAAACAAGAAAATTTTATTAGTAGAAGACGATCCAAATTTTGGAACTGTTCTTAAGGATTATTTGATGATGAATGATTATGATGTTGTTCATGCCAAAAATGGTATGGAAGGATTTGAAAAGTTCAAAAAAGATGATTTTGATTTATGCATTCTAGATGTCATGATGCCTTACAAAGACGGTTTTACATTGGCTAAAGAAATACGAGAAAAAAACAAAGACGTTCCTATTGTATTCTTAACTGCTAAGGCCATGAAAGAGGATGTGCTGAAAGGTTATAAAGTTGGCGCAGATGATTATTTAAATAAGCCTTTTGATAGTGAAGTCTTACTTATGAAGATAAAAGCTATCATGCAGCGTAAAGCCACGGAAACTATTTCAGATAGTAAGCAATTTGAGTTTAAAATTGGTTCGTTTGATTTAAATTCTAAACTGAGGTTTTTACGACATAATGGTGGTGAGCCTGTAAAATTATCACCAAAAGAAAATGAATTATTGCGTTTATTGGCGCTTCATGAAAATGATTTAATGCCACGTCAATTAGCACTTACCAAAATATGGAGAGACGATAATTACTTCACATCGCGTAGTATGGATGTTTACATTGCCAAATTACGTAAGTATCTAAAATTAGATGAAAAAGTGGAGATTTTAAACATTCACGGCGAAGGCTTTAGATTGGTTGTGAATAATTAAGAATCTGAAAAAACAGATTAATAGCAAAGTAAAAAATCCAGTTAATAGCTGGATTTTTTTATTAAATTCGTTTTAATAACCAATTTTTGAATTCATAAAAATTTTGAGGTGCAACACCATGCCCAACTGGAAATTCAGAATAGTGATGTTTAATATTTAAATCGCTTAAAAAAGGAGGTGTTTGTCTAGCCCAATCAACTGGAATAACTTGGTCTACACTGCCATGAGAACAATAAAAGTCTAAATGCGAATAGTCTTTAGTTTCTAACTTTTCAGGTAATATATCCTTGTTAATATAGCCACTTAAAGCAATAATATTTTTAACTTTTTCAGGATAGGTTAAGGCAACGGCATAGCTTAATATGGTGCCTTGGCTAAAGCCTAAAAGTGTTACATTATGTTTGTTTACCGGGTACGTATTTAGAGCTTCATCAATAAAGGCAGCAATTAAATCTCGTGATTCTATAGCTTGCTCGTTATCACTCCATTTTCCTTTTTCTGCATCAAAATTAATGGCGTACCAAGCGTTTCCGCAAGGTTGCATGGCATAAGGAGCCTTTACTGAAATTATAAATAATTCTTCAGGTAATTCATTAGCAAACGAAAACAAATCATTTTCATCACTGCCATACCCATGAAACATGATTAGTAAAGGTGCATTTTCAGATAAGCTAGATTCCCGAATAATATGTTTTAAAGAAAGAGAGTTGTTTACCATTCCTTTACCAAATTACCAAAAATCTTTTGATAGAATTTGCCTAAAATAGGTACTGATTCAGGTTTTCCTGAAATAGCGTTAACAAATCCATATACAAAAAGAACCCCAAAGAAAATATAGAATGAAAGACGAAGCATTTCTATATCAAAATTAGATATTAAAGTTAAGCCTATTGCGAAAAAAGTCAACCATAATCCTAATGCTTGTCTAGTATGAAAAGTAGTAAAATTACTTCGTTTTTCATTGTTCATAAAAAAAGCAACTATAGTTCCAAAAATAGTTAAATAACTAATTATTGCTAAGCCTTTCCCTTTTTCAATATCTTTTTCAGTGATGATCATGAATTTAAACAAATTTGATTTTTTGAAATAATTCCGTAGACTTTACCTTTTAAGTCCTGATTATCAAAAATAGCATTTTTTGATTTGGAAATGATGTCCTTAGTTGAAAATGTATATTTTGTATCAGGATTAAATAGCGTAATATTTAATATGTTTCCAATATTTATCGGGGTTGGTTCTACACCAAATCTCGGCTTTCCTTTGGTTAAAATATCTACTGTTTTCTTTAAGGTGAATAGTGTTTGTAAGGCTCCAAAAGCGCTTTCCAAGCCAATGGTTCCATAAGCTGCGTGGTCAAACTCTACCTTTTTATGCTCTATATCTAAGGGATTATGGTCACTAGTTACCATATCAATAGTGCCATCTTTAATACCTTCAATTAAAGCATCAATATCGTGTTGTGTTCGTAATGGTGGCAATACTTTATAAAGGGTATTGAAATCAGTTAAAATTTCATCACTAAAAAATAAATTATGGATGGCGACACTGCAGGAAACATCTAATTTTTTCTTTTTGGCTTCTCTAATTAGAGCGACAGATTTAGCAGTAGATATAGTTGGTATATGTAGTTTTCCATTGGTGTATTCTAATAAAAATAAATCTCTTGCTACTTGTAATTCTTCAGATAAGGTAGGATTTCCTTTTAATCCTAAGGATGTACTTGTAATGTTTTCATTCATAACGCCTAATCCTGAAATCTTGTTGTCTTGAGGAAACGAGCAAACAAGTCCGTTAAAATTGCTAGTATATTGCAATGCCAACTTCATAAGATTAGGATTAGCAATAGACTTTTTGTAATCATAAAAAGCGACTACACCCGCACTTTTCATATCATATAACTCAGCTAAATCCTCTCCAT
>TARA_R110002050_G_scaffold18142_1_pt1 | contig 12680 bp, 11 predicted proteins | sample TARA_R110002050 | Tara Oceans TARA_R110002050 (sample SAMEA4396988) | marine metagenome | biome: Polar Biome; feature: [DCM] deep chlorophyll maximum layer (ENVO:01000326); material: water (ENVO:00002006), including particulate matter (ENVO:01000060) such as... | depth 25 m
AGTAGGTTTTTTTACCTAGAAAATACATAAAAATCAAGTAGCAGAATGAGTAATTATCACATCAAACATTTAGAAGAATATTTTCAAGTGTATCGCAAGTCGGTTCGTAATCCTGAAGCCTTTTGGGAAGAAATTGCCGAAGAACATTTTGTTTGGCGTAAGCGATGGGACAATGTACTGAGCTGGGACTTTGAAAAGCCAGAAATAAAATGGTTTGAAGGTGCCAAATTGAACATAACAGAAAACTGTCTAGATCGTCACCTACCTACTAGAGGAACTAAAACTGCAATTATTTTCGAGCCCAACAATCCTAATGAGGAAGCAGTACATATAACCTATAGGCAATTACACGAAAGAGTTTGTCGAATGGCTAATGTATTATTGGACCATGGAATAAAAAAAGGTGATCGTGTTTGCATCTATCTGCCTATGATTCCTGAATTAGCAGTTGCATTATTGGCTTGTGCCCGAATAGGAGCCATACATTCTGTGGTATTTGCAGGATTCTCTTCAAATGCCTTAGCTACCCGAATTAATGATTCTGATTGTAAAATGGTTATCACTTCAGATGGCTCTTTTAGAGGTACAAAATCAATCGATTTAAAGGGGATTGTCGATAAAGCGCTTGAAGAATGTTCTGGAGTAGAAAATGTTTTGGTAGCAAAACGCACTGGTACTGAAATACATATGGAAGATGGTAGAGATAAGTGGCTACAACCTTTATTAGATGATGCATATGCAGACTGTGTTGCGGAAATTATGGATGCTGAAGATCCACTATTCATTCTGTATACATCAGGCTCAACAGGCACTCCAAAGGGTATGGTCCACACCACAGCGGGGTATATGGTATACACTGCCTATACCTTTAAAAATGTATTTCAATATAAAGAAAATGATGTTTATTGGTGTACCGCTGATATAGGTTGGATTACAGGTCATTCCTATATCGTTTATGGCCCATTGGCAAATGGTGCGACAACATTAATGTTTGAAGGCGTACCGTCTTATCCAGATTTTGGTCGCTTTTGGGATGTGATTCAAAAACATAAGGTAAACCAATTTTATACCGCACCAACTGCAATAAGAGCATTAGCAAAAGAGAATTTAGAATATGTAGAAAAATACGACCTCTCAAGTCTAAAAGTATTAGGCTCGGTGGGCGAACCTATAAATGAAGAGGCATGGCATTGGTACAACAATAATGTAGGTAAGAAAAATAGTCCTATCGTTGATACATGGTGGCAAACGGAAACTGGGGGAATTATGATTACCCCAATACCTTATGTAACCCCAACGGCACCTACCTATGCAACGCTTCCATTTATTGGTATTCAACCAGCCCTTATGGATGAGAACGCCAAAGAAATTAAAGGAAATCAAGTTGAAGGTCGACTATGCATAAAATTCCCATGGCCTTCAATCGCCAGAACAATTTGGGGCAATCATGACCGATATAGAGACACTTATTTTTCCGCCTATGAAAATATGTATTTTACAGGTGATGGAGCACTTAGAGACGCAGTTGGGTATTACCGTATTACGGGCCGTGTAGATGATGTTATCATCGTATCAGGCCATAATTTAGGCACAGCACCAATAGAAGATTCTATCAATGAGCACCCTGCAGTAGCAGAATCGGCCATTGTAGGTTTCCCGCATGATGTAAAAGGAAATGCTCTTTATGGATATGTTATTTTAAAAGAAACCGGTGAAAGTAGAGACAGAGAAAATTTAAGAAAAGAAATAAATCAACAGATTACAGAGCACATAGGGCCTATTGCCAAATTAGATAAAATTCAGTTTGTATCTGGACTTCCAAAAACACGTAGCGGTAAAATCATGCGTAGAATTCTTCGAAAAATTGCCAGTAACGATACAAGCAATTTAGGTGATACTAGCACGCTATTAAATCCAGAAGTAGTAAAGGAAATTATGGATAATTCCCTTTAATAGCAATCTTAAAATTATTAGTAATCAATACTATTTTAAAGTTCATCAAACTCATTTAAGATTATGGGTTTGATGGCTTTTTATTTTATGCGAGAGGCCTTCAATTGTATATCGGCTGTTGCCCAACTCGCCTGTAATTTTTCCTCAACGTCTTTTAACTTAGTTGACTCTTCAAGTTTTTCATAAGCTAATTTTAGACCATGAAGTGCCCAGCCATTTTTCGGTAATCTAGTTAAATCTTCTTGGTAAGTGATTATTGCATCATCATATAGGGCAGCTTCAATTTGAATTGCTCCCAAATGATGTCTTACTGAAAAAAACCAATCTGGTGGTTCATTATAATTTAAATTATCTTCAATTTCTACAGCTTCCTTTAAAAGTTTAATGCTATCTTGATAATTAGATTCACTTGCCAAAATTTCTGCCTTTAAAACTCTTTTTGCGATTTGAAGTAAAACATCTACCGAGTTGATGTCCCAAATGGTAATTTCTTTTAAACTTTCGTCTTCTGAATAAATCTCTAAAGCACTAAGCTCTTTCTTTGCTTCATCCAATTTATCCAATCCTAGAAAGGCCATTCCTCGCGCGTAATTACGAACAGCTTCAGGATATTTTAGGGAAGTATCTTCATTATCCATTTCTAAGATTTTCTTCCATTTACCGAATTTTACATTAATGTAATATGGTATGGTGTAATAATGTTGAATTGTTCCCCAACCTGGCTCTTTCATTAGCAAAGTATTAGAATGTTCAGCAACATTATTAGCAGCTTCTATTGCCCACATACTATTACCTTCTAAAGTTGCCGTGGCCGCCATAAAATGATAATTATGAGGAAAATAAGACAAAGGATAAGCTCCTTGTGCATTGCATGCAGAAACATAACTACTATCTACCGAAATAGCCCGAATGTTTGAAAGTGTCCCTTTATGATAATCACCGGTCCGTATATAAATATGTGATGGCATATGCACTAAATGCCCCGCGCCAGGTACTAAATCCTCGTCAAACAATTGAGCACTCTTGAGTGCCGTTTCCGGGGAATTTGAAGTTTCTAAAACATGAATATTAAAATGATGTGCACCTGGGTGTTTTGCATCTATATCCAAGGCATTATCAATAACAGAAATGATTTTTGGTGTCCACTCTTTTGGGTTTCCCATTTTATCCCATAAGTCCCATGGATGCAAATCCATCAAAGACTCGGCGAATAAAATAGCGACATCTGCATCATAAGAATATTCTTCATAAACCTCTTCCATTGCAAGTGAATAGGCCACATCAAGTTTACTTCTATCTTCCACAGGTGCTTTCACATACCTTTTAGCCAATGCATGAATTAACGCTTTTTCTTTTTGAGAAGCTGAACTCTTAGATATTTCTATAGCATTTTGAATTGCTTCGTAAGCTCTTTCATAATTATCGGGTTCCATACCTGCATTATAATTAGGCCCCAACACATAAGCGAACCCCCAATATGCCATGGCGCATTTTGGGTCTAATTTTGTTGCATAAAAAAAAGAGCGAGCAGCTTCGGCATGATTAAAACCATATGCCAAAACCAATCCTTGGTTTACATATTTCTGAGCTAAACTATTTGTAGTAGTTATAGGAAAATCTAGCACATCGAGACCTTCAATTAGTGGTGCAATATTATCCGATTCGTACCATTCGGCATCAGTGGTTATTGGAGCACAAGTTATAATCGGGCGATCTTTAGTATCAAGTGAATTCGTTTTATTATTACACCCAATAAATAGTAGAAAAAGAAAATTAAGATAGAAAAAGTCTTTCATAAGGAATGATTTAAAAAATTAAGGGTATGTATTTATATAATTATAATATTTACAATGACTTTTCATTGAATTTCATCAAAATTCTCAAATCATCCTTCAATCGATTTATTTCCTCATCATCAGTGCCATTGTACACACCTCTAATTTGCCTTTTCTTATCAACTAGAATAAAATTAGGTGTATGTATAAAATCTTGCATGCCGCCATCACCTTGTTCTACAACTGCAAAATAACTCTTACGAGCGAGTTCATAAATATGTCTTTTATCGCCCGTGGTAATATTCCATTTTTCATCTATCGCTTTTTTATCATTAGCATATTTTCGTAATACCGAAATACTATCTAGTTCAGGAGTTACAGAAAGTGACAATAACATAACATCATTATTATTAGAAAATTCATTTTGAATTTTCACCATATTATCTGTCATAATGGGGCAAATGCTTGGACACCTTGTAAAGAAGAAATCAACAACATAAATCTTATCCTTATAGTCTTCTTGTGTAATTATGTTTCCATTTTGATTAATTAGTTTAAAATCTGAAACCGTATGGTTTCCATCTTTAGACTGTAAACTAACATCAACCAATTCTGCATTAAAATCTGATGGACTATAAACAGGAAGTTCATTACCACCCCAATTGTTACAGGAAATTGAGCAAAATGAAATTAAAATGGCTATTACAACCAAACATCTATATTTCATAATGTCATATTTTGCTGAAGAAATTCTTTGGCTTCTCGTATTTCTGATCTATCACTATTAGAATCTATGGTGAGTTCAAGAAGTGATTCAAAATAAAATATAGCTTTTTCCTTATTACCAGATTCTTTTGCAGCTAAGGCAGCCCCATAAATACCATTAAATCTATTGGGTCTTCTTACAAGGTTCAACTCATAAGCATCTAACGCCTCTAAAGGCTTATTTACTTTCAAAAGCATATCTGCCAAAAGTTCATCTGCAGGTAAAATTTCGCCTGGTGTAACTGGATGTTTTGAAGTCATACTTTCCATTTCAACAGCATTTCTCATTAGGCTCAATGCCTCTTCTACCTCGTTATTTTCTAATTTAAGCCACGCTTCTATTGTTTCTATTTGTATAGCAACTTGATTGGCCTTATAAGCATCTTCTAGTTCAATTAATTCTTCTTTAAATGATTTCAATAAAACAAGTTGCTTCTCCGCATCTATTAAGTTATTCATATGTATTGCGCCTAAGGCCTTCGCGAAATGGAGCAATGAACGTTGCCAAGGAAAATTTTCCCATTCCATACCCGGTATTTGTGGTAACTCTAATAAAGAGGCTTCTTCCCAATTTTTATTTTCCACCGCTATTCGTGCAGGAATAGCAGCGGCCGTATAGGCAATTTTAAAATTCGGGGGAAATATCTTTTCAAAAGATTTTAAGTAGGCATATTGTTCATTGGCCTTTTTATTTTCTCCTATTTGTAAATAAGCATATACCAAATACCCCATTGCATGTACTTCTTCATCCCAATGGGCACCTGGCGCAATGCTTTCGGCGTAGCAAACTGCTGAAGATGCAGAATTTATATTTGTATTAATTGACTCATTCCATAAACCTAATCTGGTGAAAATGTGTGAAGGCATATGCTGCGCGTGTGCAGAATTCGGGGCAATATCAGCATACCGTCTTGCAGTGCTAAGACCCAATTCGGCCAATTCTGGATAATCATAAGAATGTATTATATAGTGTGCTACACCAGGATGATTAGGTTCTTTATCAAATAAATCTTCCAATATTTTACCTGCAGTACGTTGTTTTGAATAACTTTTATCTGTTGGTATTGCTGAAGCACGAATCGGCAATGCATAAAAAATGGCAACTTCAGTATCGTCCATATAATCACTAAACATTATCCCCTTCTTTTGGGCATAACGTTCTTTTCTTGTCTGATTATCTACCGTTTCCCAATCTTTATAAAATGCTCCAATAGCGTTTAAATATTGTTCGGCTTTTTTAGACTTGGAAAGTTTTTCGGCAATGGCAAGCAACTTAACACCTTTCTCTAAAACTGATGATTCAGGTGGTGCCCACAACCCATGATATATACTCATGGTGACACCCCAATAAGCCATTGCACAATCGGGATCTTCATCAATAACTTTCACGAAGGCCTTTTCAGTCTCGATATACTCAAAAGAATGAAGTAAAGAAATTGCTAGATTAAAAGTTTTTCTAGTTTCATAACTGCACGTTTCAGAAAAATTAACATCACCAAATTGACCATTACCACATAATTGAAGGTCTCCTCTCAAAAGATTTAACGAAGATAAATCTGTATTCTGACTACTATTTTTACATCCTAAGAAAAAAGATAGTATTACTAAACCGAAAACAAAGCTTACTTTTTTTAACTCCGACATTTCTGATAGGTTGAAGTTCTCAAAATCTTAACATTAGACAACATCAATTTACAACTATCACACTGTTTACCAGTTATTTAACGTATAAATAGTATTATATAACGTATAACTCGCATTAAACAAATTTTGTAAAAACGTAGTTGTTTCAGGAAATAAAACAATATAACAGGCACAAATACCAACTAATTTTAATTGGTATATGCATGATTGTTGGCAAACAAAGGCCGTGTTTTAAAAGCTAAAAACAATAGCACGGACAACAAGCCACAAAAGCCCAAACCTGCGAAAAGGGCCCATACAGAATCTTCAATAAAACTACCTACGAATATAGAAATTGGAATAGATAAGATAGTAGATATAAAACCAGTAATAGCTGCGCCAATACCCGCAATATGACCTATCGGTTCCATTGCAATAGACCTCATATTACCCCATATAAAGCCTAAACAAAGAAATAAAAATGAAAGAAATAGCAATAAAACCAATAAACTAGGGTCTTCTGAATTCCAGAATATTAAACTATATCCTAAGGCTAGCGCCGTAAAGACTACCAATGCCAAAAAGGATAAGTTTCGCATTCCGAAACGTAAAACCAAAGTACCATTCATAAGCGTAGAAATTCCAACTGAAAAAGCCAAACCGGCAAAAACATAAGGAAAGGTTTCGGTTAATCCGTACAAATCTTCAAATACATGTTGAGCAGAACTTAAATACACTAAAAACGACCCCGTAATTAAGCCTGAAATAAGGGTACATGAAACAGTTTCCTTGTACCTCATTATTTCTCTTGTTCCTGTAACAAAAACAGATAAAGAAAATGGTACCTTAAATTTTGGATTCAATGTTTCTTCTTGTCTTTTCCAAAACCAAATACCTACCAACAAAGCGAAAAACAATTGAATATAAAAAATACCTTGCCAACCCATTACATCTAAAATTGCTTTACCTATTGCAGGCGCAACAATTGGTACCAGAATAAAGAATGCGGTTACGAACGACATAATTTTCGCCATGTAATCTCCTCTATATGTATCGCGAATAATAGAGATACTAATTGTTCGGGGAGCAGAAAGTCCTACTCCTTGTAATACGCGACCGACTAACATAATCTCAAGATTAGGGGCTACTAAACATATGACACTTGCAATTAAAAAAATTATGAATCCAAAATAAACTATTGGTTTTCTACCTAGGCTGTCGGAAAGTGGACCAAAAACTAATTGGCCTACCCCTAGACCTAAAAATATCATAGTAACCAATAACTGATTTCTAGTAGGATCAAGGCTATTAATAGATAGCCCTATATCAGCTATAGCCGGTAAAATTGCATCAATGGTCAAAGCCACAATAGACATTAACGAAGCCATTAAGGCTACAAATTCAAAATTGGGTTTTACCTGTTCATTTTGCATCGTGCAAAAATAAGGTTTAGTATTTCAAGCGATGTTATTTAAACTTGATTTTTAAGTTTTGAGCATATTTGAAATTCAAATATGTATTTTTGTAGCAAAATTAAATGTATGCTAATTATTGGGATAGCTGGTGGAACTGGTTGTGGAAAAACTACCGTAGTAAATCAAATTATCAATGAACTACCTAATGAGAAAGTTGGTGTAATTTCACAAGATTCGTACTATAATAACTTATCTCATTTATCCTTAGAAGAAAGAAGAAAAACCAATTTCGACCATCCAAGTTCAATAGATTTCGCCCTTTTAGAGCAACATTTAATCGAACTTAAAAATGGAAAATCTATAGAGCAACCCGTATATTCATTTCTTGAGTGCAATAGAACGGCGAAAACGATTCTTACCCACCCTACCAAAGTAATAATTGTTGAGGGAATTTTGATAATGACCAATTCGGCCATTCGTAAGATGTTCGATATTAAAATATTTGTACATGCAGATACCGATGAAAGACTTATTAGAAGGTTAAAGCGTGATGTAAATGAAAGAGGTTGGGATTTAGATGAAACCATAGAAAAGTATCAGTCTATTATTAAACCGATGCATGAGCAATTTATTGAACCAACAAAAGAGTATGCCGATATTATAATTCCGAATAACAAATACAATACCGTTGCAGTTGAAATCGTAAAGAGTATAATCAATGAAAAATTAATGCAAGAGTAATGGCATTTAAAGATTTAAAGCAAAAAAAATGGTTTAAAATTATGACCAATATGTATGTATTGGTACTTTCTGTTTTTGTAGTTTGGATGCTTTTTTTTGACACCAATTCTTTATTAATTCATTTAGAATTGAGAAAGGAAATAAAAAAACTAGAGAAAACACAAGACTTCTTAAAAGAAGAGATTGCCAAGGACAAAATAATTATTGAAAAATTATCAGATGAAGGCGAGCTCGAACGGTTTGCTCGAGAAGAATATTATTTAAAGAAAAAGAACGAGGAAATTTATCTGATTGAATATGAAGATAGCTTAAAACAAAAAGAAAATAATTAATTTAATATTTTTTTAATAAGTTATCCCCAACAGAAATACTAAGCATAAATGTGTTGCTTAACCCTTTCATAATTAAAAGTTTAACGCATTTTTAATGAAATGCCTTTGGTTATTCACCTAGTGTTAACAAAATCCTTTCATTAGCCCCATAAATAATCGTATTTTTACGACTTAATTTACTTTGAATATGGGCAAGATTATTGCTATTGCTAATCAAAAAGGAGGGGTAGGTAAAACTACCACTACAGTAAATTTAGCTGCCTCGCTAGGTGTATTGGAAAAAAAAGTATTATTAATTGATGCAGACCCGCAAGCCAATGCAACTTCGGGGCTAGGTATTGATGTAGATAGTGTTGAATTAGGCTCCTATCAGCTATTAGAGCATACAAAAAGTGCCAAAGAGACTATCATAAATACAACATCACCAAATGTTGATTTGATTCCTGCACATATTGACTTAGTTGCTATTGAAATTGAATTGGTAGATAAAGAGGAGCGCGAGTATATGCTGAAGAAGGCAATCATTGATCTCAAGAAAGACTACGATTATATATTGATTGACTGCGCACCTTCATTAGGTTTATTAACATTGAACGCTTTAACAGCTGCAGATTCTATCATTATACCAATACAATGCGAGTATTTCGCTCTTGAAGGTTTAGGAAAACTTTTAAACACGATAAAAAGTGTTCAGCGACTGCATAATCCTGATTTAGATATTGAAGGCATGTTATTGACCATGTATGATTCTAGACTGCGCCTCTCGAACCAGGTAGTAGATGAAGTGCGGAAGCATTTTGGAGATATGGTTTTCAATACTGTTATTCAACGTAATGTGCGTTTAAGTGAGGCACCTAGTTATGGAGAAAGCATTATCAAATATGACGCTGCAAGTAAAGGAGCGACCAATTATTTGAATATGGCAGATGAAATAGTCAAAAAAAATAAGCAGACGGTTTAAGTATGGCAAAAGCGACTAAAAAACAAGCTTTAGGTAGAGGACTTTCGGCTCTTTTAAAAGATCCGGAAAATGATATAAAATCTGCAACTGACAAAAATGCAGATAAAGTAGTTGGTAATATTATTGAACTAGATTTAGAACATATTGAGGTCAACCCGTTTCAACCACGTTCTAATTTTAATGATGAAACCATAAAAGAATTAGCCACTTCTATTCGAGAACTTGGTGTAATTCAACCTATTACCGTACGAAAATTAGGATTCAACGAATACCAATTAGTTTCTGGGGAAAGAAGATATCGTGCATCTAAGTTATTAGGATTAGAGACTATACCTGCATACATACGTATCGCGAATGATCAGGAATCTTTAGAAATGGCCTTAGTTGAAAATATTCAACGTCAAGATTTAGACCCTATCGAAATTGCATTGTCCTACCAACGATTAATCGATGAAATTAATCTTACCCAAGAAAAATTAAGTGAGCGTGTTGGTAAAAAAAGGTCCACAATTGCCAATTACCTACGTTTACTGAAATTGGATCCAATCATACAAACAGGTATGAGAGATGGCTTTTTAAGCATGGGCCACGGTAGAGCCTTGGTTAATATCGATAAAAAGCAGGACCAAATTGCTCTCTATGAAAAAATCATCTTTGACAACCTCTCTGTGAGAGATACTGAAAGTGCAGTAAAAGCATATCATTCTGATGAAGAAGTTACAGAAGAAATAACAAAACCAATTCAAAAAGAAGCTTCTGTATTTGTTCGCAAGGGGATTAAAGAATTAACCGATGCTTTATCAGTTAAAGTGGATATAAAATCTACTGATAATGCCAGAGGAAAAATCACTATTCCATTTAAATCTCAAGAGGAGTTCGACCGTATCAAAAAATTGATAACAGGTGCATAACTATATCACTTTATTAATTGTACTTCTATATTCTATACATTCTTGCTTTTCTCAAGAAAATCAAGTAACGGCGCCTATAACAGAAACCGATAGCACATCAACCACCCTTTCTGAACAAGGTATTATAATAAAAAACTCCGTTTCCTTTAAGAAATCTAAAAAAGAATTTAATCCGCTTGCACCTAGTAAAGCGGCTTTTTATTCCGCCATTTTACCTGGAATGGGACAGATATACAATAAAAGGTATTGGAAAGCTCCCATTGCATGGGGACTTGTTGGTGGTAGTATTTACATGTACACTTGGAACAATGATAATTATCAGCGTTTTCGCACCGCCTTTAAAAGTAGGCAGGCAGGCTTTACCGATGATGAGTTTTATGATCTAAATAATGGGATTATTCCTTCTTTAGATAATGATGATCTTGAATACCAACAAGAACGCTTTCAAAGTGACCGTGATCTATGGTTGGTTGTTACAATTGGCATGTATGCACTGAATATTGTAGATGCAAATGTAGATGCACATTTAAAGCAATTTAATATTGATGATGATCTTAGTATAGATTTTGAACCTTATTTTGATTTTAACCAAATCACCAATAGTCCAAATTATGGTATGGCCTTAATTATAAAATTTTAAGAATGAGAATTGCACTTTTCGGATACGGAAAAATGGGTCGGATGATAGAGCTGGTTGCCCTAAATCGAGGTCATGAAATCGTTGCCAAAATTGATGAGCATACACAGAATATAGATTTTAATTCTATCGATGTTGCTATAGATTTTAGTATGCCAGAAGCGGCTTACAACAATATAACAAAATGCCTGGAAAACAACGTTCCTGTTATATCTGGTACAACTGGGTGGTTAGATAAATACAAAGATGCCGTTGCATTGTGTGAAAGTCGAAATGGCGCTTTTATCTATGCCTCTAATTTTAGTCTAGGAGTAAACATCTTTTTCGAGTTAAATAACTATTTGGCCAAAATGATGCAGAACTTGCCAGAGTACAAAGTCTCAATAGAAGAAATTCATCATACGCAAAAACTGGATGCACCAAGTGGAACCGCTATTACTTTGGCTGAAGGAGTCATTACAAACTCAAAATACACCCAATGGAAATTAGATGATGATTCCAATGGATCATTGCCTATCACCGCTAAAAGAATAGGTGAAACTCCGGGAACCCACACTGTAACATATGACAATGTTGTAGATAGTATTGAAATAAAACATACCGCACACAATAGAGAAGGATTTGCTTTGGGAGCAGTTACCGCAGCGGAATGGATTATTGGTAAAACCGGTATTTTCTCTATGCGAGATGTGTTAAACCTTGCTTAAAAAACGTAACAATAATCAAACAAAAAGACTGATGGATTATTGATGTTAAAAAAAGCATCGAAAAAGATTCATATTATTTCTATAAAAACAAAGCTCATGAACGCCACTCAATGGATTATTTTCACTCTACTTATACAGGTCTTACATTTTTTAGGTACTTGGAAATTATATGTAAAAGCAGGTAGAAAAGCTTGGGAAGCAGCGATACCAGTTTACAATGCTATAGTTTTGATGCAAATTATAAATAGGCCTAAATGGTGGGTGATTTTATTATTTATCCCAATAATCAACTTATTGATGTTTCCTGTAATTTGGGTTGAAACAATAAGAAGTTTTGGTCGTAATAGCACGTTAGAAACGTGGCTTGTTGTCATCACCCTCGGCCTTTACATCTACTACGTCAATTATTCGCTAGACGTCACCTACATACAAGATAGAAGTCTACAGCCAAAAACTGCCATGGGCGAATGGGTCAGTTCTATAGTATTTGCAATTGTAGCAGCTACCTTGGTACATACCTACTTCATTCAACCTTATGTAATTCCTACAGGGTCTTTAGAACGTACATTGAGAGTGGGTGATTTTCTTTTTGTAAGTAAATTTCACTATGGTGCAAGAACACCAATGACTACGGTTGCAGCACCAATGGTTCACGATACACTTCCTGTCTTAGGAGTTCCTTCTTATTTAAAAAAGCCACAACTACCCTATTTTAGGCTTCCTGGTTTTACCAAAGTCGAGCGAAATGATATTGTAGTTTTTAGCTGGCCTGCCGATACAGTGCGTGTATTCTTTAAAAAAGAAAAAGGGGTAGATAAGCCTATTGACAAAAAATCGAATTATGTTAAGCGATGTGTGGG
>TARA_R110002050_G_scaffold75513_3_pt1 | contig 12677 bp, 9 predicted proteins | sample TARA_R110002050 | Tara Oceans TARA_R110002050 (sample SAMEA4396988) | marine metagenome | biome: Polar Biome; feature: [DCM] deep chlorophyll maximum layer (ENVO:01000326); material: water (ENVO:00002006), including particulate matter (ENVO:01000060) such as... | depth 25 m
AATAGCTTATAAAACACCTGAGTATACGGTTGAAAATGGAGAAACATTCCTAGAAACACCTGAAGGGCCAATGCCAATTGAAGTTTTTGGTGCACACAACTTAAATAATTTAGCTGGAGCTAAATGGATTTGCCAACACATGGGAATCGATGAAGATGATTTCTACGAAGCCATTTCAACTTTTAAAGGCGCAAGCAAACGTTTAGAAAAAATTGCAGAATCTAAAACCAGCGTTGCTTTTAAGGATTTTGCACACTCACCAAGTAAGGTAGAAGCAACAACAAAAGCAGTGAAAGAGCAGTACAGCGACCGAAAGTTAGTTGCTTGTTTAGAATTACATACGTACAGTAGCCTAAATGCCGAATTCTTAAAAGAATATAAAGGTGCTTTAGATGCAGCAGATGTAGCGGTTGTATTCTATTCACCACATGCTGTTGAAATTAAGAAACTAGAAGAAGTAACAGAAGCGCAAATTGCCAATGCTTTTGAGCGTGATGATTTAATTATCTACACCAATCCAGAAGAATTTAAAGACTTCTTATTCTCGCAGAATTTTGATAACAAGTCTTTGTTATTAATGAGTTCTGGTAACTATGGTGGTTTAGATTTTGAGGAGGTAAAAAAAAATTTTTAGATTACGATTAATGATCCATCCAATTCTTAAAAGCCGTTGATTTTTCTCTACTCACAAAAACATCATCATTAAATTTAGGCCTGAGCTGTAATTTTAATTTCCCTTTAAACCAAAGGGTTATTTTTGATATTGCATTTATTCTAACAATAATCTGGCGATTAATTCTATAGAATTTTGAGGGATCTATGATGTCAATAAGATGCTCTAATGTGAATTTTATTGGATAACGATTTCCGTTTTCTAGCACAATGTATGTATCGCCATCTTTATAGAAATAGGAAACATCAGAGGTTAAAACAACCACTAATTCATCACCCTTGTTGACTAAAAACCGTTCTTTATAATTGTGGTCGGTGGATATGTTTTTTAAATCCTCGATTAATTTCTCATAAGGATTTGAGTTTGTTTTTATTCGTTCATCATACTTCTTCAGAGAAATCGCTACGCTCTTTTTTGTGATTGGCTTTAGTAGATAATCAATACTGTTTAATTCAAAAGCTTTAATCGCGAATTCATTATAAGCCGTAGTAAAAATTATTGGGCACGAGACTTTTACCGATTCAAAAATTGTAAAACTTAAATCATCACTTAGATGAATGTCTAGAAAGATGAGGTCAGGCGAACTATTTGATTGAAACCAAGCTATAGATTGCTCAACACTTTGCAACCAAGAGACAATGTTGATGGATGGGGTAATTTCTAATAAAATGTGCTTCAAGTTTTTATAAGCACTTTCTTCATCTTCTATTATGAGTACATTCATCATTTAATTTTCAATAATGGTAGCTTAACCAAGAACACGTTGTTCTTGTTTCTGACGTCAATCGTTCTCTTTGTGAGAAACTTATATTGCTCTGCTAAAATATGCAATCCTTTTTTTGTGGAATCGACATTGCTTTTTAAGTTGATTTTATTTTCTACAGATAACCAATCTTCGGTTTGCTTAATAGAGAAGTCCATTGGATGATTGCTATCAACCCGATTATGCTTTACAATGTTTTCTAACAATAAATGTAAAGAGATAGGAGGCAGCATATAATCTAAATCATTGACTTCAATCGAATACTTAAAGTTTTTACCAAAGCGTTGCTTCAGTAAGTAACTATAGTTTTTAGCAAATTGAATCTCATCGTTTAGTGGAACAACTTCTTTGTCGGTTGTTTTTAAAATATAACGATACATATCAGACATTTCTTTGAGAAAATCATTTGCGATGGATGGATTTTCTTGAATAAGACCAGATAATGTATTTAAGTTGTTAAATAGAAAATGAGGATTCAGTTGACTTTTTAAGGCTCTATTTTCAAGTTCGAGCTCATTTCTCTTTAAGCGTTCGTTTTCCTGATATTCAATTTTCCAACGTTTAAAAAAATTAAGACTGAATAACATACTAAGTACTAGAATTGCTTTTAAAAATCCTTCGAGCGTAGTAAGTTGAAGCATAAAGGTGTCGAATTTTGGAAATTCAGGATGATAAATTGAAACATAAATAGTTCTTAGTAAGAAGAAAAGACAATTGTTTAAAATTACGATGGAGAGGACTCCGAGAATGAATAATTTCAAATTCATTTGCCACCCTTTTTTTATGAGGTTGTTGAGAGACAGTTGAGCGAGTACCCAAATAATGCCGAACTGAATGGTAACAATTAACACAACAAACCAATCGAAACCATAGCTTGAATCCATCGTTTTACTCATCATAAAAAACGTAGTGTAATAGAGAAGTCCTATTAATGGTATAAAAAGTAAAGGATATATTCTAAGTACATTGTTTTTCATCTTATGGAAAGTTACTTTAATGTGTTCTGAATTTCATATGTTTTAGGGAAATATGTTCTAAAAACCCTTCTCTTGTTTAAAAACACAACAAAAAGTAAAATAGCAAATAAAATAAACACATTGGCGTAATCATATATCCATTGGCTTGAAACACCAGTTACTTTAGTATTATAAAATCCTCCTAGTTTCCAATTATTATTTCCGAAAAAGGAATATGCAACCCAATTAGAACCACTATGTATTCCAATAATCAACCAAAAAGAATTTGAGTAATAATATACTAATGAAAAAATGTATGAATACAAAAATAGGTTTAAAAAGTACCCTAAATTAAAGTCGCGTACAACAAAGTGAAAAACCGTAAATATAAGCCCCATGATTGTAAAAATAATATGTGGATTCATGTATTTTTTTAGTTTTTGAATTGGGTATGCTCGCATTCCGATTTCCTCAATAAATGAATTCCAAAAAATAAAACCAATGAAGAAGTATAAATAGTAACCCAAATAAGTAATCAATGCCACGTCTTCTGAATTAACCTTGGTAAATGTTATGCTCGCTCCATTAAAGTAGAAAAAAACATATCTTAAAGAGAATATAATAGTACCAATGATAAAGCCTATTAATGATGGCAACCATATTTTACGGTTTAACCCTAATTCTGATAGCGATTTTTTGTGAATGTATTTTTGTGCTAACCATATGACGGTAGTAGAACAAACCCCAATTAGGAAGAAAGTGAATACAATACCAAATGTAACTTTAAAATTTAGACCTGTATTCTCTCTAATATTTATATCAAATAATTCAGCAATCTTTACTATAGGTAACATTGCTGCTGCTGATAAAAAAACAACAAGTGTTACGGTTACTATTTTTAACCATAAATGCTTTTCATATAATTTTCTAAATTTTTCTACCATCATCTTGAATTTTATAAGACAATTCTAGATGATTTTTAATTCAGAAAAAGGTAAAAAATACTTAGGCAGTATTAATACCTCTTGAAGCAGTAATAAATAAGATTGAATATGTTTTGGTAATTGAGGTAGTTTGGAATTTGAGGAGGTTAAGAATCTAATTGAACAGTTTTATTATCCTGAAGTCTTATTAAGGATTACTCATTATAGTGAACATATTTTTGCAAATTGGCATCTTCGCAAATAAAGGATAAATCATCGTTGTATATACCTTTATATTCTGTGTATACTTGTCCGCAATTGGTTTCATTATAATGATTTATAATGACCAATTTTCCAGTATCTAAAAAACTTTGAGCACCAGATTGGTCCCACCAATTTTTTTCGTCATTATAAGATTCGTAAAGCACACCATCAAAATTAGACGCATTGTCAACTGTGTTTTTAGCCATACATTTCATACCTTTTGATTGTACGTAGGTGCAAAGTTCTTGATAGTATGCAACACCTTCAGCTTCTGTGACCTGAAATCCATAGGTCGCTCTTAAGTCGTCATCGTAACACCAATCCATATTGTCAAATTCTACCCAGTCGCAACCCCAAAGTGCAATTTGGTCAATACGAGCTTTCATAATATCTAATACGCCTGTCGTAGTAGAGTTAACGAAATATTCATCTGGCCATTCTCCCCAAAAATCTGAAACCAAATACGGACTCATGGCATCAAAATCACCTCTGTAGGTTTCGCCAGTACCAATACTAATATAAGCACCAACATCGTTGCCATTTGCTTTTATTGCAGCAATTGAAGCAGGAACACCTTCTTGAAATGGATCAATTAAAACATAAGCATTTTGTGCCGTAGCAAGAATGTCTTCGATGTTATCTTCTTCAAAGTTTTCTTGATAAGCTTGGTTGTAAATCGCTTTAGCGTTTTCAGAACCTGAAGGGATTTCAGAATCATCGATATCATTATTAGAGTCTTCTGTTTCATTACAAGAAAACAAACAGAAGATTATTAAGAGAAAAACAGAGTTCTTATTCATAGTATTAATGGTGTTTAATACAAGAAACGCTTAAGTCTCGTAATTATTCTGTTTTAATATTTAAATGCGGTTGGTAAGGTTACTCATTCTCAATTTTCTCAATCATTTCTCTAAACAGATTCAAAAGATAAATAAGTTTGCTCGCATCACCTGCAGCTCTAAACCTTTGGTTTTGAATTTTTACACCATACCAATCTTGTTTTCCGTTTTCATTAAGAACCCATTTTATTTCAAGATTAGCAATTGATGTTTTTGATATGTCTATTTCAACATCCCAACCTAATGGATTATCTAAAGTGGTTATTTGGATAACATCACCCTTTTCCCATTCGCCATCTGCATTGTCTTGAAACCAGTTTTGTATCCACTCTAGTATTTCCATTTGTATTGTTTTTTGTTATTTCCCAAACGTCAGTTCGAGTGATTTTTCTTTTTAAAAAATCGTATCGAGAACCATTGGTATACAGATTGTTCTCGATAATTTTAGTTGTTCTTCGTTTCACTTCGAATTAATAAATACTCGAACTGACATCACTGGTTGAAGCGTGTTTAAATATTAGAAACAAACTCCAAAAACACTTCTTTATGCTTTTCTAAATCCATATTAGGAGATAACGCAACTCTGGCAATATAATCTTTATCACCTTCTTTTGTGGTGCCTTGTGTTGAGGTTGCTGGTATCGTCCAATAGACACCATTTAACTGACCGTAACTTACGCAATATTTACTTTCATTCGGAATCTTAGTAATCATTAAGTCAATTAATTTATGATTCAATGCTCTTTTGTAAGTTTCCTTTTCTTCAGGTGTATTTCCTTTGGTTGGAAGGTCTAATGAAAACACAGAAGGCGTAAAACCTTGTGCAGCTAATTCTTCTGAAACAAAATTGATTTTCGCATCTGGTAATGTTTTATGTATAAAATTAACAAACGCTCTTGTGTTAGTATAAGCATCAGCAATTCTTTGGTTCATAGAAGGCAATTGTTTGGCTAAGATTTCATATTGAAGTGCTGTCGCTTCATTATCACAAAGCGTTAAGTGCAATTCTATTTTCTCTAATAAAGTTTCCGCTTTATTATTTACGACACAATAACCTGCAGTACATTTTCCACCACTCGGAAATTTAGAACCACTAGCATAAGAAATCGTTCTCACTGTAGAAAGAATATCGCCTTCACCTAAAAAGTGAACATTAGGACAAAAGGTTTGGTCTAATATAAAAACGGGATCTATAGCAATGTTACCAGAAGCAGTTTTACGCACTCCACTTAAAACGGCTTTCAAATCTTCCAAATCAGGAACTTCAACTCTTGGGTTGGTTGGGATTTCTGCAATGATATAAGGAACAGCATCGTCGTTAGCAATGGTCGCTAAAACGGTTTCTAAACTCTTTACCATATCATTATCTCCATCGACTTCTAAATCTACCACATCTACATTATCCAAGCATGCAGCAACACGTCTGGCTTGGTCATTGGTACCACCATAACAGTTAGTAGGCACAATAAATTTAATCGCTTTTCCACTGTGATTTTCTTGAGCATCATCAATTAATCCCATCATAATGGCATATTGCATAGATAATCCACTTGAAGCCACTAACGGTTTTGCCGTGGTGTTTGTAATCGCTTTCAAGGATTCTAAAACATTTGCTTTATCAGCTTCAGTAGTATGGGTTGGAGAAACAATAGCGGATTGGTTAACTAACGCTTCTAAAGCCACTAAACAATTAGAGGGCGTCATTGCAATAGTTTCACGTCGTCTGACATGCTGAATATCTGAAATGTAATTGGAGTTTTGTTCACCATTCACAATTAAAACGCTTCCAAGCTGTTCGTATAGATTGATTTGAAAATCAATATTTAGATTTTGCTCAACAGTTGAAATGTTCTCTGGTTCCGAAATAAAAATCGTACTGCCTTCAAATTTCAGAATGGCATCAATATTATCTGTTTCTATAACTTTGAAATCATAACCATAAACACGTTTTATAAGGTCAGCATCAAAAGATTCTGGTAAGCTATCCGTGTAAATAATTTGTGTCTTTTTATGATGTAGTAAGTTATGTCGAAGTATAGATAACACAGGGACGGTTTGTGAAGAAAAACTAATCACGTTTTCTGAATCTAATGCATTTAAATTTGCAATTCCCCATTCTAAAACACAAGATAAAGGATGGCCTAATCTAATATAATCGTAAGCCGTTGGTAACACTTTTAATGCAGAAGATTCTGAATTATAGTCTTTATATAAGGTTTCAAACTGATCTAAAAATTGTGTTTTAGCTAAACTTTCATTGTAAATATCTAAACGATGCGTGGTTAGATTTAACCAATCTGTTGGCATGTTTTCTAAAACGGCTTTTATATAATTTAGGGTTTTGTTGTCTTGCATGATTTTCAATTTTTAACGAGTTGTAAAGATACGTTAGTTGGTATTTTATTGAAAGCCTTACGTTGTGTTTTGTTAACATGTCGTGAAAAAATTGTTTAATTATTTTGTTTTTTAAAATTTGAACATTTTTTTACCATAAGTTATAGCATAAGAATTTTAGTAAGTGAAATTGAATACTTAATTTAGGCAAATAATATTTTTTTATTTTACCTACAGAAGTGCTATCAATCAAATAATTAAGAATTACAATGAACTATAAATTAAGTGATGAAAAATTTAAAAGTCAACTAAAAGAATTAAGTGAAAAAAATTTTCGTTTAATATTAATTCAATTGTTTGAGAAGCTTAATTTTAAAGAGGTGGATCATCATCATGGAACTACAGAATTTGGAAAAGATATTGTTTTTTATGAGGAAGATTCGTTTGGGATTAAGATATGGTATGCTTGTGTAGTAAAAGCTGGAAATATTACTCAATCAGGCTTAGCTGATGTAAATAGACAGGTAAGGGAATGTCTAAAAAGTGCATATCCTAGTACTACGTATGGTAGAGTAAAAATGAATAAAGTATTAGTGATTTGCAGTGGTGTCTTTTCTGGTAACACAAAAATATTGATTTCTGAAGAGATTGAAGAAGTGAATAAGGCAAATGTTATGTTTTGGTCACAAACTATGGTGATGAAATTTCTCAAGGAAGAAAGATTAACAAGTTTATTAGTAGAAAAGAATCAAAATATACTTTTGACGAAGTATAATGAACAAATGCTCAACGATGTTCTTCAAAATAAATCACTAAAATTTTTACAAACTGATTTTGATATAAATGTAAATAATTTTGAAAATTTTGAACTTACGATAAAAGCAAGGAGTACTAAGTTTGAAAAAGATAGAGAGGAATACCTTGAAGGTAATACTACTAAAATACCGGTGAAGTTTCTGCCAGATATAAAAAGTATTATTGAGAATAAAAAGTCGTTATTTATTCATGGGATTGCTACTTCTGGTAAGTCAACTATTCTAAAGAAAATTGGTAAGGATTTTATTTTAGCAAAGCCAAATTCTATAGCTTTTTATGTCGAACTGAATAAGTTGAAAGATGAGTCACAAACTTGTGTAAGTGATTATATACAAGATGTTTATCTAAAAATGACAAAACATAACTTTTACCTTGAGGAATTTAAAGATAAAGATATTCTACTTTTATTAGATGGTCTGGATGAGGTCAAGAATACTCAGTTAAGAAAAAAAATAATAACTGAAATTAAGGCATATAATTCAATAGATTATAGCGTACAGATTATACTCACCTCAAGAAACGTTGAATTAATAAAAAATGATTTAGAACTAGATTCTATTTTTGGGCAGTTTGAATTAATGTCGCTAAATCTAGGTGAATTAGTTAAAGTTGGTGAAAGAATTATTTCAGACAAGGAACAAGCTAAATCTTTTGTTAATATGGTAACAAAAGGAGAAATTGTTAATGCTTTTCCAAAGACACCATTAACCTCAATTTTATTAGCTATTTTGTTTAAGGAAGATAAAATTGACCCAAAAGATTTACCAAGAAATGTTACTGAATTATATGAAAAATTCATGGATTTGTTCTTAGATAAATGGGATAAAGAGAGAGGAGTATCACAACAATATAAGTTAAAGGAACGAATATATGTTTTAAAAGAAATTGCTCGTAAAATGCATTTTGATAATTCGATAGAAATAGAAGAGGATGAATTAATAAGTTTCCTTGAAGAATTAAAAATTGAAAGACCTGTAGAAATATTAAAAGATCCAAATGGGTTTCTAGAAAACTTATGCTCTAATTCTAATATTTTGATATACAATGGTGAATTAAAGAGGTTTAGGTTTTTTCATTTAACTATCCAAGAGTATTTAGCTTCATTAGCTTATGGAGCAAATAACGAAGATGATTTAGTAGACAACTTCCTTAATGATTGGTGGTTAAACCCGAATATTTTTTATGCAGGAAAGAGCCCGGAAAATTCTACGGTAATTTCTGAAATTTCGAAATTAAAAATGTATCCAGTTGATATGATGGATAAGTCAACTTTTATTGTTCATTCTTCAAAGGTTTTGAAAGCTGCTCATTTAATAAGCAATTCCGAACGCAGAAAAATGTTAAAAGTTATGATAGGAATGTTTAATGAACTTACAAAAGAGTTGATTAAATCAATTATCGGAGCAGAAGATCCAAAATTTTATAAAAGAACGATATTAGATGTAATTCTTTGGGCTAGATCATTTTATATGGATCATTTTAATTCTGAACAATTTCAAGATTGTCTGAAAGAGGTATGGTCTGAAATTAATGCTGATGCAACTTTTGCATTTACAGACATAACAAGATATTGTATTACTTATGATTTGTCAATATCTTCTAGAGATGCGAAATATTTATTAGAATTCATTGGTTCTGACAAATCCTTGAATGCACGTTGGAGTAAAATAGTTGATGTGGATATAACTGTAAAACATTTGAAACATGATAGGACAGGTAAGCCTGTGCTGAAGCTAAAACAGACTTCTGTAAGAAATAAAAAATATATTGCAAAACAGTTTAATGAAAGGATTGCGAAACATTATAAAACTATAACAAGTATCGATGATTGATTTTTTTATGACTATGCTTTAAAATAATTTTTTTAAAAAAGATTAATTTACAAAACCAAAATCTCGTAAAACAGTAATAGGTTTAAAACAGCAAGCCAATCAAAAACCTATTCCCCAGAGCCAAAAACCCTCTGCCATACCACAACAACCTTACGTTTAATTTTATCTGGATTAGATACTGCCATAGCAAAACCCATCGTGGTCAATAAAGCAATAAAAGCAAGTGCGCCAAGTGCGCCACCATAACCATCAAAGACATGATTTTTACTAATATAAATAATTGTAAATAGAGTGCCAGCTATGGCTAATAAGGGATAACTTTTTAAGGTTTTAGAGGAAACCATACCAATAAAAGAGGTGCCAACAAATACAATTTGAATATGCTTAGTTAAGTAAGCATCTAGTAATTCTGGAAAACAATAAAAAAATAAACCTACTAATAAAGATAGTAAGGCAGATGCTTTTATAGCGCCTTGTTTTAATTGTTCGCTGACAAAGTAGGTGAGTGTAGCGCCTAAAATTCCGGTGATAATGAGAATGAAGTTGTTCATATCGCTATCCAATAAATTAGAGTTGCTGTAATAACGCCTGCAAATGCCATAGTGCCTAATTTTCCGCCAACACCTAGAAATAAGTTTTTTGATATCATAAAAAATAGACCAGCTAAAGTACCTGCTGCGAGTACAAAACCAATAGAAGGTGATGTTTCTACACTAGACATGCCTACAAAAGCACCACAATAGATGCTTGCCGGAATTTGTTTTAGATAATTAGATTTTTTATTTAGTAAAGGTGAAAATGAAGCAATAGTACCAACAATTCCCATAGATAGAATACTACCTAAACCTCCATTTATATTTAAAAGGTAGCATATTAAAGCTCCAATAGGGACCCAAATAACTATCGAGATCTTTTCGTAAGCGTAATCTTCGTGGTGTAAGTCTAAATATTTGTAACCAAAGACTATTGATATTATGACTAGAAGCGCAGCTATTACAATGAATGCATTTGTTTCATAATGTTCCCTTACAATTCTAGTTAAGAATGTAATTTGAATAAATAAAACGGTGGCAACCATTAAAAGACGAATGGCTTTATGCTTTCCCATTAAGTGGTTTTAGAGCTTAGTTTATTAACCTGGTTATAGAAGTACAAAGTTCTAAGAAAATTAATAGGAGCAAAAATTATAAGGTAAAAATTTAGATTGAAGTGTGTTAAAAGTTTTACAAAACCAAAAGGCCAAAACCACGTAAAACATCAATCGGTTTAGAATACCAAAACAATTCAAAATCTTCAAATTGTTTTTCAAAACTTGTTTTTAATTGTTTGAAAGTTTGTGGTTGGTGTTGAGGAGTAATGTCTTCTAAAGTATCTAAAAGCCAAAGTGCTTTATTTTTTTCTAGTGTAATTTGATAGCTTTCCACAGTATCATGAAAGGTGAATTCTAGGTACTCTTTGTCAATACCTTTTTTTGTTTTAGAAAATTCATACACTAAAGGTAATGAACCTAACCATGTAATTTTAGCACTTGGTTTAATGGTAAGTGTTGCCTCTTGTGCTAAAGCATTATAAATAAAATCAGGATCAATATCGGTTTCTGGAATTTCAAATTCAAACCAATCTTGTAAAGGAATATCAAACCCAATACCATGCATAAAATTAAAAAGTGATTTTTTTAATCCGAAACTAAATTGTGAATGGTCAATGCCTGTAGAATCTGTAAAATCAACATCATTATTTGCAAAACTGATGTTTTTGTAATTTGGTGTAATGCCATACTCTTTGGGATGTAAACCCACAGGACTATGCGCTGTTAATGCAAATTGATGCCAAAAGCCAGATTGTAACACACCAACTTCAAAAAGCTGACGTACCATTTCTAAACTATCTACCGTTTCTTGGATGGTTTGTGTTGGGTAGCCATACATTAAATAGGAGTGTACCATAATGTTGGCTTCGGTAAAATTACGAGTTACTTGTGCAACCTGCTCTACCGTTACACCTTTGTCTATTAATTTTAATAAACGGTCTGATGCGACTTCTAATCCGCCAGAAACGGCAATGCAACCAGAGGCTTTTAATAAAAGGCAAAGGTCTTGTGTAAAGTTTTTTTCGAACCTAATGTTGGTCCACCATGTAACGCTGAGGTTTCGTTTTAAGATTTCGAGTGCTAAAGCTTTCATTAAAGAAGGAGGTGCAGCTTCATCTACAAAATGAAATCCGTTTTCGCCAGTTTGGTCGATGAGTGTTTCCATTCGATTTACCAATAAACTGGCAGCAACTGGTTCGTAAATTTTAATATAGTCTAATGAAATATCACAAAAGGTACATTTTCCCCAATAACAACCATGTGCCATGGTGAGTTTGTTCCATCTGCCATCACTCCATAAACTGTGCATTGGGTTGGCAATTTCTATAACGGAAATGTACTGGTCTAACAACAAATTAGAATAATCTGGTGTGCCAACTTCAGCTTGTTTGTAATCTGGTTTTGTAGTGTTGTTTTTGTAAGTTACAACGCCATTTTCGAGTATAAAGGTGCGTTTAAAGGAGGTTCCGTTATTAAGAACAGAATCGTGTAATAACTCAACAGGTAATTCGCCATCATCTAAAGTTATAAAATCGAAAAACTCAAAAACTCTAGTGTCTGTTACAGATCGTAATTCGGTATTTGGAAATCCGCCACCCATTGCAATTTTAATGTTTGGATAATTTACTTTTATAAATTGCGCGCAACGAAAAGCACTGTATAAATTACCGGGAAATGGCACTGAAAAACAAATAAGTTTTGGAAGTGTTTCTTCTATCTGAGCGTCTAATAGTTCTAAGGTGATTTGATCAATATAGGTTGCGTTATCTTGCAACTGAGCATAAAGTTCATCAAACGAATTGGCACTTTGCCCTAAGCGTTCTGCATAACGACTGAATCCAAAATCTGGATCAATGCATTCTACAATAAAATCGGATAAATCCTCAATATATAAAGTTGCTAAATGCTTGGCTTTGTCTTGCATTCCCATTGAGCCAAATGCAAAATCCATATCGTCTAATTGGTTAAAACGAGATGCTTGTGGTAAAAACCCATCGCTGCAAATTTGCCTTGCGAAAGTTTGATTTTTACCTTGAAGAAATAAAATTATATCATCTATAGACTTTAAATAAAGGTCTTTTAGTGCATAGATACGTTGGCAATTTTCCGTTTGAATGCGATCATTCTCTAAAGCCAGATTAAAAATTTCTTGGAAAGTAGATTTAGAAAAGAGCTCTAAAATAACTT
>TARA_R110002050_G_scaffold300789_1_pt1 | contig 12674 bp, 15 predicted proteins | sample TARA_R110002050 | Tara Oceans TARA_R110002050 (sample SAMEA4396988) | marine metagenome | biome: Polar Biome; feature: [DCM] deep chlorophyll maximum layer (ENVO:01000326); material: water (ENVO:00002006), including particulate matter (ENVO:01000060) such as... | depth 25 m
AACCCAATAAATTATCCTTTAAACCTTCTTGCGGATTTAAGGTAAAAATGAAAAAATGGTTTAATTAAGCGGATAAAGTTAAATGAAAAAGTAATTGAAAAATTATAAATTATTTAAATTCATTACATATTATTGCAGGGTATATACTATTTTAATTTCATAAAAATTGGTTATGAGAAGCAAAAATTATAAAGTAAAATTGTTAATAGGTCTGGCCATAGCACTTTTTGCTGTAATAAAATATTGTTCAAGCGCTGAAACCAATCCGTATACAGGTAAAAAACAACATATCACCCTATCAGAAGAACAAGAGGTTGCTATTGGATTACAAAGTACTCCTCAAATGAAACTACAATTTGGTGGTTTATATCCAAATAACAATTATCAGGAATTTTTAGATCAAGTTGGTCAAAAACTTGTCAATAATAGCATCGCTAAAGAAACGGGATATCATTATGATTTTCATTTACTTGCAGACCCAAATACCATAAATGCCTTTGCGCTTCCGGGTGGACAAATTTTTATTACGTATGCCTTGTTTTCAAAATTGCAAAATGAAGATCAGTTAGCCGGAGTCGTTGGACATGAAATAGGGCATGTTGTTGGAAGACATTCTGCTGATAGAATGTCTAAACAAGGGTTAACTGAAGGGCTTTTAAATAGAGTTGCCGTGGCCATAGACCCAAACACAGCCCAAGGCGCCGCAGCTATTGCAAGCATCATCAATATGAAATACGGAAGAGAAGATGAATTGGAAAGTGATGATTTAGGTATTCGTTTTATGATCAATGCCGGATATAACCCTGAGGAAATGATAGGTGTCATGGAAATTTTAAAAAGGGCCTCAGGTGGCAATCAAGTTCCTGAGTTTCAAAGCACACATCCAGATCCTGAAAATAGGATTCAAAAGATTAAAGAATCCATTAAAAAATATAAATCAAACTAAAAAAGCCCTGTTTCCAAGGCTTTCAAGTGACAATTCAAATAAAATTATAAAGGAAACTTATTTAGTTAAAGTCTCTTTAATAATTTCTTTTGCTTCGTGAGCATTCGATAATTCTGCAAATTTTAAAGCAGTCATACCCTTGTCTGATTTTTCATTTAAGTCAGCTCCTTTTGAAATTAAAAACCTCAAAATTTCAGTTCTATTATACCTCGCAGCATACATAACTGGTGTCATTCCATTCGATTTTTGGTTTACATCCACTCCTAAATCAATAAGTTTTTTTACAGTTTCAAAATCGCCTTTAGCTATTGAAAGACAAAAAGGACTCACTTTAAAAGGAGAAACCATACTTGAATAAGTTTCATAATTAGAGACTGGTTTTGCTGTTAAATTGGCAACAGAAAAACTTAACGCGATTGCAGAAATAATGATTGTTTTTTTCATGATGAAAGATTTAAATTAATAAATTGATTTGTTTTTTGATATACTATAATGACGACAGAAATTTAAAAGTGTTACATAAATAAAAATTAATAACAATTTTTTAACGTTTCATTATAAGCTATTTATCTGAGGGATTTTTTGCGGTTTTCGTAAAAACCCCTGTCTATAAATGTATATTTTGGCATCTTATTTTTCTCAGATTCTTATCTACATTCGTTATCTTTGTTCTCTATTTAAATAAAATAAAAATGAATAAAAAAGTCATCTTAATGATTCTTGATGGATGGGGGAAATCACCAGATCCAAAAGTTTCAGCTATCGATAATGCGAACATCCCTTTTATAAATTCACTATACACAAAATATCCAAATGCATCTTTACGAACAGATGGCTTACATGTTGGTTTACCTGAAGGTCAAATGGGAAACAGTGAAGTTGGACACATGAATCTGGGAGCTGGCCGTATTGTTTATCAAGATCTTGTAAAAGTTAATCTGGCTGTTAAAAATAAAACCCTAAACAAAGAAAAGGTACTTGTTGATGCCTTTAAATATGCAAAAGAAAAGAATAAGGATGTTCATTTTCTTGGACTTTTAAGTGATGGTGGCGTGCATTCGCACATCAGCCATTTGTTTGGTTTGCTTGAAGCAGCAAATGATTATGGATTAACCAATACGTTTGTTCATGCATTTACTGATGGCCGGGATGTAGATCCGAAATCCGGATTTGGTTTTTTAACTGAATTGGAAGAAGAGCTTAAAAAAACAAATAGCAAGCTTGCCACTGTTACGGGGCGTTATTACGCCATGGACAGAGACAAACGTTGGGAACGTATAAAATTAGCTTATGATGCATTAGTAAATGGCATAGGGGAATTATCTACCAACGTAACAGAATCCGTCAAAAAAAATTATTCCAATGATATTACCGATGAATTTATTAAACCTATCATCATGGTTGATAAAAACAATATCCCGGTGGCAAAAATCAAAGAAGGTGATGTGGTCATATTTTTTAATTTTAGAACAGATCGTGGCAGGGAATTAACCGAAGTGTTAACTCAAAACGATTTCCATGAGCAAAACATGCATACATTGAATTTATACTATGTCACCCTTACCAATTATGATGATAGCTTTAAAAACATTCATGTGGTTTTCAATAAAGATAATTTAACAGAAACATTAGGCGAAGTATTAGAGAAACATCATAAAAAACAAATACGAATAGCAGAAACTGAAAAATATCCACACGTTACATTTTTCTTTTCCGGTGGACGGGAAACACCTTTCAAAGGTGAAACCCGAATTTTAAGAAACTCACCAAAAGTAGCTACCTATGATTTAAAACCAGAAATGAGTGCTTTTGAATTAAGAGATGCTCTGGTTCCAGAATTGAAAAAAGGCGACGTAGATTTTGTATGTCTTAATTTTGCGAATGGTGATATGGTTGGGCACACTGGTGTTATGAGCGCAGCAATAAAAGCCTGTGAAGCCGTTGATGTTTGTGTTAAAGATGTTATTACCGCAGCACTTGAAAACAACTATACCACGCTTTTAATTGCGGATCATGGAAATTGTGAAACCATGATAAATCCAGATGGCACGCCAAATACAGCCCATACAACAAACCCAGTTCCTGTTATTTTAATTGATAAAAAATTGAAACATATAGATGATGGCGTTTTAGGTGATTTAGCTCCAACTATTCTTAAACTTATGGGCATTGAGCAACCCAAAGCCATGACGCAACATTCACTAATTTAAAATAATAATCATGAAAAATAATGTCCTCATTTTATCATTATTACTACTTGTTTCTTGTAAAAAAGAAACCGTAATTAACAAAACCGTAACTTCTGAAGATGCCGTTATATTCCTTGGGCTTGTTGATGAGACAGGCTTTACACAAGAACCTTTTAACACTTGGTTTGATGCAAATTATGCAGACTATAAAGTAGATGATAATTTAACCGAAGAATTAAAATCACTTTTAAAAGATGTAGAAATCAAAACTTTTATGGGAACTTGGTGCGAAGACAGTCAACGTGAAATCCCAAATTTTTATAAACTATTGGACGCTATTGATTACAACAAAAAAAATCTTACCGTAATTGCAGTAAACAGAGAGAAAACCACACCCCAACAATTTGAAAAAGATCTAAACATTGCAAATGTACCTACTTTTATTTTTTATAAAAATGGTAAAGAAATCAATAGAATTGTAGAATACCCAATGGAGTCCCTTGAAAAGGATATGATTCGCATTTTAAGCGGTGTAGGATATAAGCATGCCTATCAAAATTAAATAAAAAAGTCTATTTTTGTTTGAATCAAATTATCACAATGATATCTAAAGATAAACTAATTATTGCAGTTGATTTTGATGGCACAATTGTGGAAGATGCTTATCCGAAGATTGGCAAGCCAATAATTTTTGCTTTTGAAACTTTAAAAAAGTTGCAAGATGACGCTCATCGCCTTATTTTGTGGACGTATCGTAGCGGTGAGCAATTAGACGAAGCCGTTAAGTTTTGTGAAGAAAATGGGATATTTTTTTATGCCGTTAATAAAAGCTTTCCAGAGGAACAATTTGATGCTAATTTTAGTAGAAAAATTCATGCAGACTTATTTATTGACGATAGAAACATAGGTGGGTTTTTAGGCTGGGGAGAAATTTATCAAATGCTTATTGGCCCAGATGAACCCCTTAATAATGCCATAAAAAAGAAAGGGCTGTTTGATTTTTTTAAATAAAAACGTTCCTTATATTAATTCATAATACGCTTTTTCAATTGTTTCTCGGTGATCTGGATGTGATATATTAACTAGTGCTTTCACTCTGTTGTTTATAGTTTGTCCATATAAATTTGCTATACCATATTCTGTAATAATATAATGTACATGCGCGCGTGTGGTTACAACACCTGCACCAGGTTTTAAACATGGCACAATTCTGCTGATTCCTTTTTTAGTAATTGAAGGCAATGCAATAATAGCCTTTCCGCCATCACTCAATGAAGATCCTCTAATAAAATCCATTTGACCACCAACACCGGAATATATTTTTGAACCAATGGAATCTGCACAAACTTGACCAGTAACATCAACTTCAATTGCAGAATTTATAGCTACCATTTTGGGATTTTGTTTAATAATAGATACGTCATTTACATAATCTGATGCCCTTAGTTCAACAAACGGATTATCATCAACATAATCATACAATCGTTTTGAGCCCATTAAAAATGTAGCTAAAGCACGACCGGGATTAATTCCTTTATAATTTCCATTAATGACGTCTTTTAAAATTAAATCAATGACTCCATCAGAAAACATTTCAGTATGCAGTCCTAAATTTTTATGATTTGTAAGGCGCGCCAATACCGCATTAGGAATAACTCCAACCCCCATTTGAAGGGTGCTTTTATCATCAATTAAACTGGCTACATAATCGCTGATTTGGCTTTCAACTTCTGTTGATTCGCGCATTTCATAAATAGGAATGGGTTCATTACAACCCACAAATAAATCAATTTCCGTAAAATGAATAATGCCATCCCCATGGGTTCTGGGCATTTGTTCATTTATCTGTGCAATCACAATTTTAGCATTCTCAATGGCGGCCAATGTGGCTTCAACAGAAACCCCTAAGGAGCAATAGCCGTGTTTATCTGGTACGGAAACATGAATTAGTGCGACATCAATAGGTAAAATATTCCGTTTAAATAATAAAGGTAGTTCACTTAAAAATATAGGTGTATAAGATCCGTTTCCTGCGGCTAAAGTGTGTCTTACATTATGCCCAAGAAAAAAGGAATTCACATGAAAACTTTTGCGCAATTCAGGATTTGCATAGGGTGTTTCTCCTTCAACGTGTAAATGGCAAACTTCAACATTTCTTAATTCTTCATGACGCTGTGTCATGGCATTCATTAATATCTGCGGAGCTGCAGCTGCAGCCTGAATATAAATTCTATCATTAGATTTTATAACTTTTACAGCTTCTTCAGCGCTTACAACTTTGTACATCTCTATAAGTTTTATATTGCAAAATTATTGATAAATGAATTTATAAAAACTGTCTAAAGTCATATTACTATAAAAAACAATAAAATCTTAATTTTAAGTATCTTTGCCAATATTTACAAAACATGATTATAATAAAAACCAAAGAAGAAATTGAATTAATGCGAGAAAGTGCATTAATAGTTTCTAAAACTTTAGGAATAGTAGCTAAAGAAATTAAACCGGGTGTTACCACTTTACAACTGGATAAAATTGCCGAAGAATTTATTCGCGACCACGGAGCAATTCCCGGATTTTTAGGATTATATGATTTTCCTAACACCTTATGCATGAGCCCTAATACGCAAGTAGTTCATGGAATACCAAATAATAAACCGCTAGTTGAAGGAGATATCATATCCATAGATTGTGGGGCCTTGAAAAATGGTTTTTACGGCGATCATGCGTACACGTTTGCTGTTGGTGAAATTGATTCAGAAACTGAAAAATTACTTCAAGTTACCAAAGAATCCCTCTATGTTGGTATAAGAGAACTTAAAGTAAATAATAGGGTTGGCGACGTAGGTTACGCTATTCAAAACTATTGCGAATCTCATGGATATGGGGTAGTAAGAGAACTTGTAGGACATGGTTTGGGCAGGAAAATGCATGAGGACCCGGAAATGCCAAACTACGGGAAACGTGGAAGAGGGAAAAAATTTATGGAAGGTATGGTTGTGGCCATTGAACCTATGATTAATTTAGGGACACACAGAATCAAACAACATAAAGACGGTTGGACTATCACCACTTTAGATGATAAACCAAGCGCCCATTTTGAACACGACGTTGCCATTGTTAATGGCAAACCAGAATTACTTTCTACGTTCGCTTATATTTATGAGGCTTTAGGAATTGAAAATGATGAGGAATTGGAGTTTAGACAAACGGAATTAATTTTATAAGATATTATGACTATTTCAGATATTGAACAAAAAGAAGTCTTTAAAGGATTCAAAGGTAGATTTATCCATATGGAACGTTTTACTTTAGGCTTTTGGGAAATTGAATCTGGATCAGAAATCCCAATGCATTCACATGTTCATGAGCAAACTACAGAAGTTATTGAAGGACAATTTGAGATGACTTGCAATGGCATTACCAAAATTTACGAACCAGGAATGATTGTTACCATACCTTCCAATGTACTTCATGGAGGAAGAGCACTAACCCATTGCAAATTATCTGATGTTTTTTGTCCGGTAAGAGAGGATTATAAATAATTTATCCTGTTGAAAAAACTCTTTAAATTTTTCCTAAACTTTTTACCAAGACCTTTTCTAATTAGGTTAAGTTATACCATTAGACCTTTTTTAGCATTTTTTTTAAAAGGGGATACGTTTACTGATCCTATTGATGGTAAAAGTTTCCGAACATTTTTACCCTACGGATACGGTAACCAACGCAACAACGCACTATCACCTTCTACACTTTCATTAGAGCGTCATAGGCTCTTATGGCTATATCTTCAAACGGAAACCAATTTCTTTACAGATAAACTTAAAGTACTGCATTTTGCTCCTGAACAAGCTTTTTACAAGCGCTTCAAAAGCATGAAAAATTTAGATTATGTTTCTACGGATTTAAATTCTCCTCTCGCTGAAGTGAAAGCTGATATTTGCAATTTACCGTTTTCAGATCATGAATTTGATGTCATTTTATGCAATCATGTTTTAGAGCACATTCCCGATGATACCAAAGCCATGAAAGAATTATACAGGGTTTTAAAACCTAGTGGTTTCGGGATATTTCAAATACCACAAGATTTAAAAAGGGCCGCTACTTTTGAAGATAATGCCATAACTGATAAAAAAGAACGCGCTAAAATCTTCGGTCAATATGATCATGTTCGAATATATGGTCGTGATTATTTTGACAAACTCCGCAGCGTTGGTTTTAAAGTTGAAGAGGTGAATTTTACAGCAACCCTTTCTAATGAAGATATAACTAAGTACTGCTTAGCCAAAGGCGAAATAATTCCTGTTTGTTACAAGTAAACGTCATTGCGAGGAACGAAGCAATCTGTTTTTTGTGAATTTTACTTCTTTTGATAATAACCAATAGTGAAGAATTATAACTATTTTTAAAATTACAACTCAAAATTGAATCGTAAGTAAACAATTAACAGATTGCCACATCACGCTGAAAAAGCGTGATTCGCAATGACGTCAATCATTTGGGAAACCATTTAACGAAAGTGTTTCCAACTCCTTATCATCATTCTCAAAAATTAAAAATACTTTAAGTTCTTTGTGTGATTTTAAAAATGCAGTCACTTTTTCAATACCCATCGCTTTAAAAGCCGTTGCATAGGCATCAGCCGTCATACAATTTGAAGCAATAACTGAAATACTCAACAAATTGGTTTTACTTGGATATCCGGTTTTGGTATCAATAATATGCGAATACCGATTCCCATTTTCATCCGTTTTAAATTTTCGGTACGTACCTGAAGTTGCCATGGCTTCATTTTTTAATGAAATGGCTCTCATTACAGATTGCGTTCCATCAAAATGAGGCATTTCCACACCTACTTTCCATGGCCTAGTGCTTTCAACATTATCGCCTTTTGTTCTAATCTCCCCGCCTATTTCAACAATATAATTTTCAATGTTTTTACCTTCTAAAAAATCTGAAATGACATCTACCCCATAACCTTTGGCTATGGCATTAAAATCAATAAACGTGTTTGGGTTTTGCTTTATAATTTTGTTTCCATCACGTTGCACTTTATCCAAACCTACCAATAGCATTAAACTATCAATCTTAAGGCTATCCAGATTCTTAATATTTCCTTCCGGACCAAAATCCCATGCATTAACTAAGTTTCCAATGGTGGGATCAAATGCGCCTTCTGTTTGTTTGTAAATTTCTTTGGAAGCATCAAAAACTTTTGAAAAATGAGAATCCACAAGATTTGATTCATTTCTATTCAATTTTGAAATATCAGAATTTGTCTGATAGGTTGACATGGATTTATTAATGACATAAAACAAACTGTCAATTTCAGATTGCAAATCTTCTTTTATATCAGAATAATATTGAATTGAATATGAAGTGCCAAAAACAGGACCATTAAGTTTTGTCTTCTTGATTTCCTTTTTACACGAAATAAAAAAAATAGTAATAATGACGATTGAAATATATTTCATTTAATTTAGATTGGTTTCTAATACTTGAATCCCATTATATTCAATTAAATACTCTTCATTATAATAAATAGGAAGTTTTTCATCTTCTATATTTGCCAACCCTACCCCGGCATACAATACTTTGGCATCTTTTTCTCTGGCATGCTTTTTAAAGGTCTCCATCCAAACCACATCAAAATTATTAGGATTCTCAGGAAGCATTACAGCTCTCACAATCACGAAAAAATATTGTTTGTTTTTATCAATGCATACAAATTGCGGATGTTTTTTTAACTTGCTATTTACAGCTATAAACTCAAAACCACGCTTTTCTAAATCTGCACCAACGTGGTTCATGGCTAAGTTATGCAACTCTTGTTTTGTAAGTGGTTTACCCATGGTGCAAAATTAATATTAAATATTTTCAATCGCTAACTTTAAAAATTGTTTAACTTTAAAATCACTAACCAATCTTTCTGTTTTTAAATGATTAAATTCTTCCATAACATCAGAAAAAATCTTGACGCTCTTTTAAAATCATTTTTTTAGCATTTTTATTTTTTGTAATTTAACAACAAAAAGGAAACATGGAAACTACCGTTCGATTAGAGCAAGCTATTAAAAAGCTTTATGTTGCGTTTCATAATAACCAATTACATCCTGAATGTTGCAAACAATGTGCAGTTGGCAATATCTTGGACAATACTGATAGTTGGAAACATCTTACTAACGTTCATGGCTCTGAGGTTTTAAACTATGTAGGTATGGTGCACCAAAATCTAGGACGAACATTCAATGGTTATTCCCCGATGGAATTATTACAAATTGAGGCCGTTTTTTTAAAAGGCTGTGGCTATAGTGGCGCTATTGATAGAACATGTTCCAAGCCCAGTAATCCTACCAACAAAGATATATTGTTCAATGGGTTGTGTGCTGTGGTTACATTTCTTTGCAAACTTGATAATATTCCTGACGTTTTGGATTATTCCAAACTATTTGGGTACGAAAACACAAAACATAAAAGACAATTGGCTAGAGCAATGGAGTAATATCATTTCTCAAAATAAAAAGAGGCTGTCTGAAAAGTGTCATTCTGAATGAAAATAAAGAATCTGTAATGATTTAACCATTTGATTTATAGATAAATGAGATTCTTCGCTTTGCTCTGAATGACATAAGAAATCACTTTTCAGACAGCCTCTTTTTTTTACTATAATTTTGATTAACCTCCAAAGTCATCAAAACGGATATTCTCATCTGGAATACCAAAATCTTCACCCATTTTTTGAACGGCTTGATTCATTAATGGTGGTCCACAAAAATATAATTCTATATCTTCAGGTGTTTCATGATGGCTTAAATAGTTATCAATAACACAATTGTGAATAAAACCAACAAAACCATCACCAGGCGCATCAATATTCGCTTTTACTTTCCAATTATCTTCAGGCATTGGCTCAGACAGTGCCAAATAGAATTTAAAGTTTGGAAAATCTTTTTCTAATTTATGAAAATGATCTAAATAGAATAATTCACGTTTTGAACGCCCACCATACCAATAAGTTACTTTTCTGCCTGTTTTTAAAGTTCTGAATAAATGGTATAAATGGGAACGCATGGGTGCCATACCAGCACCACCGCCAACATATAGCATTTCTGCATCAGATTCATTAATAAAGAACTCACCATAAGGACCAGAAATAGTTACTTTATCTCCTTTTTTCTGATTGAAAATATAAGATGAGGCAATGCCTGGATTCACATCCATCCATCCGCCTTTAGCTCTATCAAATGGTGGTGTGGCAATACGTACATTCAACATAATTTCTCTGCCTTCTGCTGGATATGACGCCATTGAATATGCTCTTTCAACAGTTTCAGTATTTTTCATAACCAACGGCCATAATTTAAACTTATCCCATTCCGCTTTAAATTTATCTGGCGTTTCGTGTTCTTCGGGATGTGCTGTAATGTCCATATCCGCAAATTTCACTTGGCAAGGCGGAATTTCTATTTGAATATAGCCTCCAGCTTTATAGCCCATATCTTCGGGAATTTCAACAACAAATTCCTTAATAAACGATGCAACATTATAGTTTCTAACAACAGTCCCTTCCCATTTTTTTATTCCGAAAACTTCTTCTGGAATGGTAATGTTCATGTCTTGTTTTACCTTAACCTGACAAGCCAAACGTACACCATGTTGTAATTCTTTTCTTGTAAAATGTGGTGTTTCCGTTGGTAGCGCTTCTCCTCCACCCGATAATACATGGCATTCGCATTGAATACAAGTTCCACCACCACCACAAGCTGATGGTAAGAATATTTTTTGAGCTCCTAATGTAGATAATAAACTATCCCCTGAAGCGACTTCAATTTCGCGTTCGCCATTAATGGTAATCTTAACAGGGCCCGAAGGTGATAATTTTTGTTTTATGACTAATAATAACACTACCAATAACAAAGTCACCACTAAGAAAGCGATGATTGTTACTATTACTGTCCCTAATGTACTTGCTAATACTATCATCTTACTCGATTGCTTTTGTGTTGTTAGCTACATTTCGACTATGCTCAATGTTCACTATATTATCTTCTGTTTTATCGTCTTCAGAATCAATTTTTACGATTTTTTCTTTTTTTACTTCAGCTTCATTCCCTCCAGTCAGCATACCCCCAAAGCTCATAAATCCAATCGCCATTAACCCTGTGATAATGAATGTGATTCCTAATCCTCTTAAAGCTGGAGGCACATTAGAGTATCTTATTTTCTCTCTGATGGCAGCAATGGATAAAATAGCCAAAAACCAACCAATTCCAGAACCAACCCCATATACAGTTGCTAAGCCTAAAGTTGGAATTTCACGGGATTGCATAAATAAAGACCCCCCTAAAATGGCACAGTTTACAGCGATAAGTGGCAAGAAAATTCCCAAAGAATTGTATAACGATGGTGAAAATTTCTCAACAACAATTTCAACTAATTGTACCATGGTTGCAATGGTTGCGATAAAAAGTATGAATGATAGGAAACTTAAATCATAAGCTGCATATTCTTCACCAAGCCAAACCAATGCCCCGGGCTGCAAAATATATTGGTCTAACAGCCAGTTTAAAGGTACGGTGATAGCTAAAACAAAAATGACTGCTGCGCCCAAACCAACTGCTGTGGTTACTTTTTTAGATACCGCAAGAAAAGAACACATCCCCAAGAATGTGGCAAATATCATATTGTCTATGAAAATCGATTTTAAAAATAATTCTATATGTTCCATTTTTAGTTATAAGTTTTAAGTGCTCTAAAATGCACTAAAGTTTTTCTTTTTAACTTTATATACTTAAGGCATTTGTAACTTTAAGTACTTAATTAATCTTCAATTAATGCTTTATTTCTGCTACGTTGTACCCAAATAATAATTCCTAACGTAATCAATGCCATAGGTGCCAGCAACATAAACCCATTGTTTTCGTAACCTAATTTATATAATCCTGTTTTTTCAATAGGGTCTCCAAATACCGGAATTCCCAATAAGGTTCCTGCCCCTAAAAGCTCCCTAAAAAACCCTACCATAACCAAGATAATTCCGTAACCGGCTGCGTTACCAATACCATCCAGAAAAGATTGCCAAGGGCCATTTGCTAAGGCAAAAGCTTCAAAACGCCCCATAATGATACAATTGGTAATGATTAACCCGACGAAAACAGATAAGGTTTTACTAAGCTCATACGCATATGCTTTGAGCACCAAATCCACTATAATTACTAAAGCTGCAACGACAACCAATTGAACAATAATCCTGATTTTTGAAGGAATGATGTTACGCATTAATGAAATAACGACGTTACCAATACCTAATACAAACAATACTGCTATTGCCATGACAATAGATGCTTCCAGCTCTGCGGTAATTGCCAAAGCCGAACAAATACCAAGTACTTGAATAGTTACCGGATTGTTATCAAATAAAGGATCTTTGACTAAGGCTATGTCTTTTTTATTTAAAAGTCCCATAATTTTTTTTTAATTTTTAAGTGTCTTAAGTTTTAAGTGCCTAAAGTTTACTTGCAATGGATGTGAAAATTGCT
>TARA_R110002050_G_scaffold52887_12_pt1 | contig 12667 bp, 12 predicted proteins | sample TARA_R110002050 | Tara Oceans TARA_R110002050 (sample SAMEA4396988) | marine metagenome | biome: Polar Biome; feature: [DCM] deep chlorophyll maximum layer (ENVO:01000326); material: water (ENVO:00002006), including particulate matter (ENVO:01000060) such as... | depth 25 m
TGACCACAGAATTGGTAAATCTTTATATTATTGTGCCATTAAAGAACCTTTTCTTTTGAGTGAAAAGGTGCCTTCTAAAAACAATGAAGATCTATATGCTTTTATGGAGCAATACCAAGAGGAGTATAAAGGGTATGTGCAAGCGGCAATTGAAAGAGCAGAGCAATTGAACGTATCTAACTCAGGTGCCGATAGTTTAGAAGAACCACCCGCAATATGGTGTAATGAAATAAAGCGACTTAAAAGGCGAGTGGCCAAATTGCCTACCCAAGATAATTTAATTGCCTTTTATGGTAGTTCATCTGTACGACTGTGGGTAAATATGAAAAGGGACTTGAGTCCGTTCAATGTGGTTAACCTGGGTTTTGGCGGTTCTACTTTTGCTTGGTGTATTCATTATTTTGATGAAATATTTGTAGAGGCAAGTCCGTCTAAAATTGTGTTGTACGCCGGTGAAAATGATTTAAATGATGGCAAGACACCCCAAGAAGTTCTTTCTGGGTGCATGGAGCTGGTAGAATTGATCAAGAATAAATACCCAGATGTAGAATTGGCGCTTATAAGTTTAAAACCAAGTGTAGAGCGTGAACATCTGATCCCGCTGATCATGGAAACTAATTTAATGCTGTCAAAATATTTTATTTCTGAGCTTAATGCCCAATACATTAATGTGTTTGCACAAATGATTACTACGGATAATAGGCCTATTCCAGAGTTATACCTTTCTGACGGATTACATTTGAACAAGCAAGGCTATGCACTGTGGAGTAGTGCTATTAAAAAAGCATTACAAGCAGCGGATAGCCTTGAGTTAGAGCAGCAAATATGATTTTTATGAATGTTTCTTTTCTAAAAAACAACGAAAGCTTTCTTGTATCAAATACTCCCAACTCGCTACACCACTTTCTTTTTTGAATTCGAGCTTAAAGAATTGTTGTGTAGTTGTAATTAAGGAGGTGGTTTGTATATTTATGCTAATTTGTATTGCCATATATTCTTGAATTTATGAAATACTATTTCACTACTATTTTACTTTTAGCTTTGACGTCATGTACAAGTCAAAAATCTAATTCAATAGACTACCCTTATTTAAAAAACAGTAAAAAGGGGGTTAATGAGCATGGCATAGAATATTCGAATATTTTTTCTAATCTAGAAGATGTTGAAAATCCTAATACTAAAAAGTGGTTCGCAATTCAGGATTCCTTGGTTCACGACTATTACTCCAGTAATTTAATTCAAGAATATAAAGAAAGTTTGGATTACATTAATAATACTACCAATCCAGATTACTATTGGTTAAAAAATAGTGATAATGCCTATTATTATTGGGCAGATAATGATTCAACACAAGTTCTATACTCAAGATCTAAACTTACCAACGAATTAAAGGCAATTTATTCCGCTACTTACGATAATACCGTACACTTTTATAAACCTAACAAAGAGGGAACAAAGTTTATTCTTTTTATAAGTGATGACAACGCTGATTATTTGAGAGTAATGGACGTAAATACTCAAGAGGTGTTATTCGAAACATCCAAGGCCATGAACACACAACAAGTTTCCTACGCGGTTTGGGCCAACGAAAAACAAATTGTTTTTACTGGATGGCCAAACCCTGATAATTCAAAAAATTCCTATTTGGCATTAGGAGATATTTCCACCGGAAGTATTAGAAAGATATTGACCGGAGACCAGTTGCCAGGACACAACGAGGAGCACTTTATACGACCAAATATCAATTATAATTCGGATATATTACAGGCTTTAATGATTAGTGGTTCTGAAAGTTATAAAGGTTATAACACTTCGTTGAAAACCATTGATAAAAATCCTAAATGGGAACAAGTAATGTCCGAAAAGGACAGCGTACTTTATTATCCTAATGAAAGAAATGGTAACATGTATTTCCTAAGATATAAAAATGGAAAGAAGACCCTAGTAAAGACTACAGTAGATAAGATAAGCAAACCAGAAGAAGATATAATCCTTTTCGAACCAAACCAAGATTATCTAATAACCAGCTATGCTGTATCAATGGACAATGTGTATGTTATTACTTCGAAATATGGGATAGAACATAAATTATATGCCATAGATAAGAGCAACAATATCCAATTGTTAAAATTGGATTATCCAATTACAGGTTTAAGGTTTTATACTATTGATACTTGGTTAAGTACGGTCACCTTATTACAATCAAGTTGGAAAGAAAATTATGTTTTTATAGATTTAGATGACTCCTTGAACGTTAAAATTAATGAAGAAGTAACAAGAAATACTCCACTCGAATTCAAGAATATAAAAACAGAGATAGTAGAGGTGAATTCTTTTGATGAAACAAAAGTTCCAATGACTATAATTAAACCAATGGATTATGATAAAGACAAGCCAAAAAAAGCAATTATAACTGCATATGGTGCATATGGCATACCAATAGAACCTTACTACAGTAGTGCTATTCTTGATTTCGTAAGGAAAGGAAATGTTTTTGCCATAGCACATGTAAGGGGTGGTTCCGAAAAAGGTTTATCGTGGTATACAGATGCTATCAAAACAAATAAATATCGTTCTTGGAAAGACTTACTTGCTTGTTCGCAGTTCCTAAAAAATAGCTCATACGCTGCTCCAGATAGGTTAGGTATATACTTTAGCAGTGCCGGTGGAATTACTGCTGGAATGGCAATAAATGAAAATCCTCAAATGTTCAAAGCTGCAGTTGGAGAAGTACCCTTGTTAAATCCTTTGAGATTGTCTTATCAAAAGAATTATAATGCGAGCGACAACGATTATGAGTTTGGAACAGCCTCAACATTAGAGGGTCTCAAATCACTTTTGGCTCTTGATCCAGTTTACAATCTAAAACCTAAAGAGAAATACCCCAATACTCTTATCATTAATGGTGCGTTGGATGAACTTATCCCCACTTATGATGCTGGTAAATACATAGCATTTTTACAGAACCACAGTATTAAAAATGGTAGAATTTATCTGCTGGACATGATAAAGGATAAGGGTCATGTTTTAGATACCGATACTGCAATTGAGAAAGCTTTGTTTTTCTTTAATAATGAACTATGAATACATAAAATCTATGAATTCAGCTAAGTTTTTATTTATCAAATATTCCCAACCCGCTTTGCCACTTTCCCTATTAAATTCAGGAATGTTGGTGGGGAAATCTGTAATGACTTCACCGGTAAGGGTAAGAAGGGTACCTTGTTCATTTTTGGATAACTCAAAAGTACTGATACTTTCTCCGGGGTATTCATCAAACGTCCAACGATAACTTATTTTGGATGACGGTGTTACCGCTATTACTTCCCAGTTGTGGGTAAAATTTCTTCCTTCGTTGGTAATAAGAAAGCTGGTGGTAAAACCAACTTCTGGTTTAAAGTCCGGAATAACAGGAAAGTACCATTTTCGCATGTATTCCACATGTGTCAATGCTTTCCATACCTGCTCCATTGAAGTGTTAAAAAGCTGAGTGACAATTATAGGTTCATTGTTTCTCATAATATTATGCTTTAGTTGTTCTCCAGTTCTTTTTTATTGAAAACACATTTTTCCATAGCAGCTTCATTACGTAAAATTGCCAAGGTATTTTGAACTGTCATGGTACACATTTTAGTATATGTTGTTTTGGTTAGGCTGCCTAAATGTGCCGTAATCAATACATTTTTTAATTGAAGTAATGGATCATTTTCCACTGGTGGTTCTTCTGCCAGAACATCGGCAGCGAAACCTGCTATGCTATTGCTTTGCAGGGCAGTGAATAACTCCTTTTGATCTATGATTCCTCCTCTGGCGGTATTGATCAACAACGCATTGGTTTTCATTAATGAAAAGGCAGCGGAATCAATTAGTTTTTCTGTTTTAGAGGTCAAAGGTAGGTGTAAACTAATTGCGTCTGAAGTGGTTAAAAGCTGTTGAAATTCTACAAATGAGAAGGGTACATCTTCTTTTTTTGAGCTCCAATAAATAACATTCATGCCTAAGGCCTTGGCGATATGTGCTACTTTTTTTCCAATATTTCCCATACCGATAATCCCCAAAGTTTTGCCATGGGTTTCATCGCCAACATACGTTCCCCGGTCTCCCCATCTATTTTCTTTGACCATGGTTACGGCATTGTACAAATTCCGCTGAAGCATTAATAGCAGGGCAATAGTGTGTTCTGCAATGGTGTCGGCATTGGAATTTGGGGCGTTCACTACTTTAATTCCTCGTTTGGTGGCACTTGATACATCAATGTTGTCCAAACCAACACCACAACGGGATATTACTTTTAAATTGGGCAACTGTTCCATGAACGAATCACGTACTTGACCCTTCCCTCGTGTTATGATGGCATCAATCACGTTGTTTTCTATTTGATGCTTCAGTGATGTTTCATCAAACCCTGTCAAAATATTCATGTCCGAAGCATTTTCCAACATACGCATAGCATCTTCGGCAACCGTTTCTAGTAAAAGAATATTTTTTCTATTCATCTGATTTATGGTAAAGCGTGGCGTCTTTGGATTTGTATCCACGGAAATCATTTCTGCCCGATACATAAATTCCTTCTTTGAACAACTCGTCTTCAAAAATCTTTGGGTCTATATAATCACTGGGAACGGAAGAGAGTTCTACCAAATTCCCCGATGGGTCACGAACAAACATTTGTATGGCGCCGTCCGGCAGTTGACGTACATTGCCCCACGGTTTTATATCAATGACACCAAGCTCTTTCATTCTAAAGAATAAGGTATTGATGTCATCTACCTGAACACAGATGTGACCTCTAAACGAATAGGCATCTTCCCACTCGGTTAAATGCAATTGTTGCTCCTCGTTGAATTTAAAAAATGCCGTGGGATAATCAAATAAGAATGCGGGTATGGCTTCCAAACCGAGTTCTTCCTCGTAAAATTTACAAGCTTCTTCTAAATTGCTTACCACTAGTGCAACGTGATTAATATGTACTGCCTTTGCCATAGTTTATTGTTTAAAGTCTTTTACAAAATCCCAATTAGGGGTTAAACCGAGTCCGGGTTTGGTGGGTGCATTGAGCATACCTTCATTATCCACCGTAATTTGTTCCTCTACCAAATCATACATCATAGGGTTGCCGCCCAACGAAAACTCTATTACATTGGCAGAAGGGGAAGCGAATGCCACCGAAAGTCCCGCCATAAATGAAAATGCTGATCCCCAACAATGCGGTGCCAATTCCAGTTGATAGGTATGTGCCAATTGTGAAACCCGCATGGCTTCTGTAATACCGCCAATTATGGCGCAATCTGGTTGTAACACATCTAACGCACGTTCGGCTATTAAATCGCGAACATCAAAAGCGGTGTACTCGCTTTCACCAGCGGCAATGGGTATAAAGGTATTGGCGCGAACTTCCGCGGTACCTATTTTATTATCTGGACTAATAGGTTCTTCAAACCAATATAAGTTGCAGTCTTCTACACCCTTTGTAAATTGTTTGGCTTCGGGTACGCTAAAAGTACCATGGGCATCGGTCATTAACTTTATGTGATCGGGCAAGGCTTCACGTGCTGCTTGAACTCTTTTTACACTTTCGGCAACGGTTTGATCCATTATACCAACACGCATTTTTACACCGCTAAACCCTTTTTGGGTATACCCCAACAGTTGTTCGCCAATAGCATCGGCTTTTGCCCAACCACCACTGGCGTATGCTGGCATTTTATCGCGACAGCTACCACCTAACAATTCTACCACAGGAGCTTTTAAAGCCTTTCCTTTAATATCCCACAGTGCGGTGTCTATTCCGCTCATGGCAGAAATGGTCAATCCCCTTCTTCCTAAAATGGGAAATTTACGACCTCTTGATAGGGAATAATGATCTCGTGTGCCGTTGTATACGTGTTCCCAAATACGGGAGATATTTCGGGCATCCTTACCTATTAATTGTGGTTTTAGTTCGTTTTCTATGCAGCTGACTATAGAGGCACAAGACCCGGAAGAACCTACAGCTGCCTTTGCTTCGCCAAAACCTTGTAACCCTGTGTCGGTCGTTACCACTACCAAGGTCATATCAAAATTTGTCAATAGACCATAATCTGAAAAATGTTGCTTTTCTTTTGGTATTGGACTGCGTAACCAAAACGCTTCTATATTGGTGATTTTCATTTAATAAGCTCTTTAAGGGTGTCTATAGATTTTTTGGTCAGCATGGTGTAAAACTCATCGGTAACGGCTGAACTACCGTGGTCTTCCAAGAATTTCTTTTGTTCTGCAGTGAGTCCCTCAGGATTTGTTTCTATGGAATTAGGATACGGATTGGCAGGTGTTCTATCTAACGGGGAACAAAATTCTACTGATAGCACCTTGTCATATTCAATCTCTTTTAACGTATTTATGATTTTAGTCCAGTTGAGGTGCCCCATGCCCGGTGCCATTCTATTATTATCGGCAACGTGAAAATTTACCAAACGCTTGCCTACTTTTTTAATGGTGTCAAACATATTGACCTCCTCTAAATTCATATGAAATGTATCTAGGCAAACTCCACAATTAGGACCAACGGCTTCTGCAAGTGCCAATGCCTGTTCGCCCCTGTTTATAAAATAGGTCTCAAAACGGTTAATGGGCTCAATGCCTATTTGTAAACCGTGGTTTTCGGTATATTTATAAATTTCTTTAATGCCTTCTACCGCCCATTCCCATTCTTCTTCAGGTCTGGCATCGGGGACAATTTTGCCTACGGTTGCCGGCACTAAAGAAATGACTTTACCGCCCAATTCATATACCATTTTGGCAACATCTTTTACGTATTGTATAGACATTTTTCTTTGCGCGGGATCTTTAGCAAGTAAATTACGTTGCTCTAACATAAGTGTTACAGATCCCCAACATTTAATTCCGTAGAGGTCTAAAAGTAACTGAGCTTTTTTTATATCGTAATTCTCTGGGGTTCCTTGTATTTCTATATGCGTGTAATCTAATTTGTTGATCCTATTGAGTGCGTGTTCTAAAGTCTCGGCACGCATCCAATTATGTATGGCTAATTCCATGGCTAGGCAGATTTGTTTTGATTATCCTATAAATTCTATTTTTCTATGGGCACCATCGCAAAACGGTTTGTTTTCAGATGCGCCACAACGACAAAAACCTGTGGTACCTTCTTTAGTTACAATTTCACCTGAGGCCAATTGTATTTCTAGGTTTCCTTTAACTTTTAAAGGACCGTTGTTGGCTACAATAATAGTGGTGACGCATTGGTCATTTGATTTGTTTTCTTCCATTTGTAAGTTGTTGATTTTAGAATTTTTAAGTTAGGAAAAAAATGATTCTTTTAAGAAGATAATTGGAACTGGTTTGTAAAACAGTACTCTTTTAAGCCACAATAGCTTTTGAGAAGGTTTATGTTACTTTGTATTGTGTGATCAGTCTATACATCAATGCTTTGTAAGGTATCTTAATCTGGTAAAATATTCTCAAAACTTAGGGTGAACTTAGTGCCTTTGTTGATTTCGCTTTCGCATATTATTTTTCCACCATTCATTTCTGCAAAATCTTTTGTAATCAAAAGCCCAAAACCGGTACCGACTTCACCTTTGGTGCCTTTTTTGGTTTGGGGACAATGTTCGTTTTTTGAATTGAACCAATCTACTTGCATACCTGTTCCAAAATCTTCAACGATGATGTCAATTGTATTTGAGTTACATTTTGAAGAGAACATAATTTTTTGACCGTATTCACTGAACTTTATAGCATTTGATAAAAGGTTACGTAGCATAACCTTTAACATATTCTGGTCTATGTAAATAACGGGACATAAAACTTCTTGTGCTATGGTTATATTTTTATCAAGTGCAGCCCGTTCAAATTCCTTTATGATAGTAATGAAAATTGCATTTAAATCACATCGTTCTTTATGGACCTTAACGCCTTCCAGTTGTTTATAAGACCAGTCTAACAAAGTGTTGATCATTGATACCCTGTCATTGACATCACTTTTTAATTTGGATGTAATTTCCTTTAATGGACTATCTGATAATTTATTTTCTATCAATTCAATTATGGTACTAACATTGTTGAGTGGTCCTCTTACATCATGCGTAAGCAAGGAGAATAGTTTGTTTTTTAATTTATTTACCGTTTCAAGTTCTTTATTTTGAATTTCAAGTTCCTTTTTGGCTAATTGTAATTGTTTGGTTTGTAAATCAACTTCGAATTCTAATCTATTATTGGCCTCTACCTGTATTCTCTTATTTTCATCTTGAATAGATTTGAATTTGAAACCCATTAATATGGAGAAGAGTATGATCTGTAAGGTTATTAAAATTGAGGTGATTAATAATATATAGTCAGTTTTGATATTGAAAAAATAACTTAATAACCAAATAATTACGTATAAGATCGAGGCTAAAAGGTAAGGTGTGTAGGAATAGAGGTAGTATTTATTGAATTTTTCTGCATGAAATAATTTAACTCCTGAGATGATATTTAATATCATGGTTGCCAATGCGGTAAAAGCGGCTAATAATTCTAGAAGTTTGCTAAAGGTATTGTAGCCAGCGATAATGATGTTAAGAATATGAATAATGGTTAAGGCGATTGTTGCTACAATTAGAAATTTATAGGTTTTGTTTAACCTTGGTGTCTTATACTGGTTTATGGTAAGATAATTCCTTGTAAATATTAAAAACCCAAAGGTGGTAACCATAGCGGTGATCAACGATGTATTTTGAACTAGTAGAGAAAAGCTCTTATCTGCATCGAATAGCAATAAATAGAGCGTAAAATGAGCGGTTAAGCCTATCAATATAACACAGTAGTAAAGTAATGCCTTATACCTTAGAATTATGTAAAGTAATATGTGATAGATTGCAAAAACACCAAAAATTGCCGTAAAAATAAAAGTTTCAAAATATTGATAATCAATAACGTTCATAAGTGCAATAGGTGTATTAGGTGATACAAAAAGAAGTTTTCATTGTAACTTCTAGCCTATACTATTCCAGAACATATAGAATATAGGTTTTCAAAATGGTTGGTTTATTAATTACTTTGTTTAAAATAGATAAAAAAGCTTATTTAATTAAACAATGTTCATTTTTTAATATTAAAAAGCGTTCTAATTATATTTATTTAACAAAAATCTTTACTAGTCGTAAATATATAGTTAGCTAAGATTTAAATTGTACTGTTTAAATTTATATAATGACAGCGTTAGAACAGCAACTTAAAAATCCGGTGTGGTATTCCTTAAATGAAACTCACAAAAAATTTGCGGTTAAGTATAAGGAAGTATTATTTTATGATCAAGAAGTGTGCACTTTTGGAGCATTTTTTGATGAAGATAGAACCACTGCCGCTTCAAACCAATACCTTAAAACTACCGATAGTTTTTTCTTTGTATCAGAAAATAAAACTCCAAAAGTTGATAGTGCCAATGTTTCTTTGGAAAAGAAAATAGATGGTTGTCAAATGGTTCTGAATGAGTTGTCAGATGTTTCTATCACTGAGGAAATTGTTTTGTTGGGAGATGAACATATCAATGAAATATATGATTTGGTTTGGTTGGTAATGCCCGGATATTACAGAAGAAGAACTTTTGAAATGGGTAATTACTACGGTATTTTTAAGGAAGGTAAATTGGTTTCAATAACAGGTCAACGAATGCAAACAGATCTTTTTATTGAGGTTAGTGCCGTTGTCACCCATCCGGATTTTACGAGACGAGGACTTGCAAAACAACTAATTGCACATACAACAAAAGAGATTCTAAAAGAGAATAAGAAGCCCATTCTTCACACCAATAAGGGTAACTCTGCAATACCTCTGTATGAAAAATTAGGATATACTTTAACTAGAGATATGAATTGGTGGTTATATCGTAGAAAATAACATAACTCTTCTGTGTTTTGTAAATTGCTGTAAATCAACAATAAAATTGTTTACAAACGAATGTAAACGACAACAAACGATAGTAAACGTTTACATACCGAATAAAATTTCAATGCTGTTCTAGGTTTGCGGTGTTGGGCTATAGTAGCTTGATAGTATGAACTGTTAAACCATTAAATTTTAGTAAGATGAACGCATTAAAGAACAAAGTACAGTTGATTGGACATTTAGGGCAAGACCCAGAAATTGTAAACTTGGAAGGAGGCAACAAATTGGCAAAATTTTCCATTGCTACCACAGACAGTTACAAAAATGCAAACGGAGAAAAAGTAGACGATACCCAATGGCATAATATTGTAGCGTGGGGTAAGACTGCTGAAATCGTAGAGAATTATTTGATAAAAGGCAAACAGGTTGCCATAGAGGGAAAGTTAACCCATCGCTCTTATGAAACCAAAGAAGGTGATAAAAGATATATTACCGAAGTTAGATGTAATGAGCTGTTGATGTTAGGAAAGTAATAATTACTATCAGGTCTTTGGACTGTGCTAAAAACGGGTTGCCACACATCTGAATATTAGGAGTTAATTATGTGTAAAGTTCAGTTGGCACTATTAAATCGGCATTATAAATGTAGATGAATGCAAGTCTTAGTACAGTCCAAAGACCTTTATGGTATTCAAACTTCTTATTTTTGCAAAACATGATGACACAAGAGCAGGAGTTACTTCCCTTATTAAAGAAATATTTTGGTTATGATTCCTTTAAACCGAATCAATTATCAATTATTGAAGATGCATTGCAACAAAAAGATGTATTGGCGATAATGCCAACAGGAGGTGGTAAATCCCTTTGCTATCAATTAACGGCTCTGGCACTTGAAGGTACCGCAATTGTGATTTCACCACTTATAGCGTTAATGAAAGATCAGGTAGATGTGCTTAAAGCTAACGGTATAGCTGCCGAGTACTACAACAGCTCCCAGTCTGTAGAAACACAACAAGAAATTCTTGGAAAGTTAGAGAGAGGAGAGTTGAAACTATTTTACGTTGCTCCTGAAAGTTTAGGCTTCTTTAATAACATTCTCGGGAACTTAAAAATAAGTCTTTTCGCAGTTGATGAGGCACATTGTATCTCTTCATGGGGACATGATTTTAGACCGGCTTATACTCAGCTCGGCGGATTGAAAAGAAGGTTTTCTAATATTCCTTTTATGGCACTTACGGCAACTGCCGATAAGACTACACAAGATGACATTGTTGATCAATTAAGTATTCCGAATGCCAATCGCCATTTAGCTTCTTTTAATAGACCTAACCTGTATCTGGATGTAAAACCTGCTCAAGATAGAATAAAGCATATATTAGAATTTTTAGAGGAGCGTCCTTTTGAAAGCGGTATTATCTATTGCCTTAGCCGTAAAAGTACCGAGGCTATTGCCGAGAAATTGCGCAATGCAGGTTTTAAGGCCAAAGCTTACCATGCAGGTATGTCTTCAGATGAGCGATCATTGGTGCAAGAAGAATTTATTACGGACAAAGTACCGATCATTGCAGCCACCATTGCATTTGGTATGGGTATAGACAAAAGTAATGTGCGTTGGGTAATACATTATAATTTACCTAAAAATATAGAAGGGTATTATCAAGAGATTGGTCGTGGTGGTAGGGACGGACTGCCAGCACATGCCTTGTTGTTCTATAGTTTTGCAGATGTAGCGCAATTACGAAGGTTTATAACCCAAAGTGAAAATGCAGATGTTGAATATGCTAAATTAGAGCGCATGCAACAGTTTGCCGAAGCCTTAAGTTGCCGTAGGATTGCATTGTTGAACTATTTTGGAGAACAAGTTACCCAAGGTTGTGGTAATTGTGATATATGTACCGCACCGCCTGCTTATTTTGATGCTACGGTATTGGCTCAAAAAGTATGTTCCGGAGTTGCCAGACTAAAGGAGCGTGAGCCTATGGGTATGGTGATTGATGTTTTAAGAGGGGCAAAAAACGCACAGGTATTAGATAAGGGATATCAGCATATAAAAACCTATGGTGCCGTTACAGATGTTGCATGGTTAGATTTACAGCAGTATGTAATTCAAATGTTGAACCAAGGTATTTTGGAAATCAACTTTAGGGAAGGGGCTAGGATCGGGTTAACACCCTTGGCAAACGAAGTTTTGTTTTCCGGTAAAAAAATACAATTGGCCGTTTTACAAAAAGCCGTAGAAAAGAAAAAGGCACCATCCAAATCAAAAGTGAAGAAAACCGATTTATTCGAAAAGTTACGATTGCTTAGGCAACAGATCGCAACAGAACAGAATGTACCTGCTTATGTAGTTTTCGGTGACGCCAGTTTAAAAGATATGGAAGCCAAGTTACCTAAGAACGAAACGGAATTTATGGAGGTGTCCGGAGTAGGGCAGGCGAAATTGGAGAAGTATGCAGATGTGTTTTTGCAGGAAATTAAAAAGCATGTAGGCACTAAAAAATCTAAAAAGAAAACTCATGATCAAACTTTTGAATTGTTTTCTGACGGATTATCGGTTTCTGAGATAGCCACGCAAAGAAACCTATCTGAAAACACCATTTACGGACATTTAATAAAAAAACATGCCGAAGGTGAGGAGCTAGATTTAAATCAGTTTGTTGATGCTAAAGAAATAGCACAAATAGAAAAAGCCAAATCAGAATTAACCGATGCTACAGGGTTGAAAGATTATTTTGAATACTTTGAAGAAAAAGTGCCTTATTGGAAAATTAAGTTTGCGTTGTATATGTTGGATGACTGACTTTAA
>TARA_R110002050_G_scaffold253839_1_pt1 | contig 12654 bp, 9 predicted proteins | sample TARA_R110002050 | Tara Oceans TARA_R110002050 (sample SAMEA4396988) | marine metagenome | biome: Polar Biome; feature: [DCM] deep chlorophyll maximum layer (ENVO:01000326); material: water (ENVO:00002006), including particulate matter (ENVO:01000060) such as... | depth 25 m
CGATTATTTGGGCTTGGCAAATCTTCCTGAAATTAAAAAGGTTGATGGCGAAGCTGCGGCAGAATATGGTGCAGCTTATCCAATGGGCGCAAGAATGATGAGTGGTCATACTGAATTTCATGAGCAATTAGAGCAAGAATGTGCGGCCTTTGTCGAAAAAGAAGCAGCTTATTTATTGAATTTTGGTTACCAAGGCTTTATGTCTGTAATAGATGCACTTGTAACAAAAGATGATATTATTGTATACGATGTTGATTGTCATGCTTGTATTATTGATGGTGTGCGTTTGCACATGGGTAAACGATTCACATTTGTTCACAACAATCCTGAAAGTCTTGAAAAGAACTTAGAGCGCGCCACCAAAATGGCAGATCAAACTGGAGGAGGTATTTTGGTTATATCTGAAGGAGTTTTTGGAATGCGTGGAGAACAAGGTATTCTTAAAGAGATTGTTGCTTTAAAGGATAAATATAATTTCCGTTTGTTAGTTGATGATGCTCATGGTTTTGGAACTTTAGGAAAGACTGGTGCTGGAGCAGGGCAGGAGCAAGGTGTGCAAGATGGCATTGACGTTTATTTGGCAACTTTTGCCAAATCAATGGCTAGTATAGGTGCTTTCGTTGCTGCAGATCAAGGAATTATTGATTACTTAAAATATAATCTTCGTTCACAAATGTTCGCTAAATCATTACCTATGGTTTATGTGAAGGGGGCATTAAAACGATTAGATATGTTACGTACTCAACCAGAGCTTAAAGCTAAGTTATGGGAGAATGTTAATGCACTTCAAAACGGTTTAAAAGAGAACGGTTTCGATATAGGTACCACAACAAGTTGTGTTACTCCTGTTTACTTAAATGGTAGTATTCCTGAGGCAATGGCATTAGTTAAAGACTTACGTGAAAATCATGGTATTTTCTGTTCAATAGTGGTGTATCCGGTAATTCCAAAAGGACTTATCTTGCTTCGTTTAATTCCAACAGCTACACATACTTTACAAGACGTTGAAGAAACTTTAACAGCTTTTTCATCTATTCGTGAGCGTTTGCAAAATGGAACGTACAAAAGACTTTCTGCTGCAGTTGCAGCGGCAATGGGAGAGTAATCTCCGGTTATTATAATTTAAAAGGCCAGATTCAAATTTGAATCTGGCCTTTTAATTTGTGCTTAGCTTAGTGATTTTTTATAGGTTCTTCTGCGTTTATAAATCACTGGGTCGAAATGTTTCCACATTTGTTTGATGGCAAGATTCTCTTCTAATTCGGGAGTTCTATAGCACATATCGATACCTTTCTCAGTAAATGTTTTATAGTACTCATTAAAAATTACAGCAGTTACCCCTTTGTTTTGATATTCAGGGTGAATGCCTACTAGATAAAAGATAACATCTTTACTATTCTTTTTAGCTTTTAAAAGGTGGTATAGACCAAAGGGAAATAATTTACCGTTCGCTTTCTGTAGGGCTTCAGAAAATGAAGGCATTACAATGGCAAAAGCAATTAATTTATCTTCCTTGTCTTTTATGAATTTTATATATTCAGGATTTATGAAACTTATATATTTTTTCTTGAAATAAGCTTTTTGTATTTCGGTAATAGGAACGAATGAAGAAAGACTAGCATAGGTTTCATTGAATAAGTCGAACATTTCGTCGGCCAAAGGCATAACCTCTTTAGTTTTTGTGAAATTTATCTCTTTTAATCCGTAGCGTCTTTTTATTAAGTCATTCAGTTTTGAAAAAAGTTTTGGATCAGCATTTTTAGCCGGAAACTTATTTTCCATGTATTCCTTCTCCTTTACAAAACCTAAATTTTCATAATGGTCTTTGTAATAAGGGTGGTTGTACCAAGTAATCATCGTACCTATATGGTCGAAACCTTCAACTAAAACACCTACTTTGTCTAAATTAGAAAAACCGACAGGGCCTTCCATGTATTCTAGGTTGTGTTGATTACCAATTTCAGCCACCTTGTCTAAAAGTGCTTTTGACACTGCGGGATCATCAATAAAATCGAACCATCCAAAACGCATTTTTTTTACATTCTGTTGATTAACTTCTAATTGATTAATTACTGCGGCAACACGACCTACTAATTTATCCCCATCATAGGCAAGAAAAAACCAAGCTTCAGCATCTTTAAAAACAGGATTTTTATTCTTGTCAAAACTTTCCAATTCATCATTGATTATGGGTGGTACCCAATATTTATTATTTTTGTATAACGAAAAAGGAAAGGTTACAAAGCGTTTTAAGTCTTGCTTTGATTTAGCTTCATGTAGTGTAATCATTGAACTTCTTTAGAAGTATCAATATTAGGAATATTAATTAGAACTGAAAAGGGGTATAGAATGAAAATAATTTAGATATTTAAGTATTAAAAGTCTATTTCGTTACTCTCTTTCTTCTTCTCTGCCTTCTTTAATTTTTTAAGCTGTTTTTTAGAAGGTCCAAGGTCAATGTCTTCAGCTCCGCTGCCTTTGCCTTTCTTCTTTTTGTTTTTTTCTTTTTTCATCGCATCCTTATCAATGGCCCCACCATTTTGATCAGCATCTTGATCTTCAATTGCAATTAAGCTATCTTTATGAAAATCCATTCTATATGAACCTCCTAGTCCTATGAAAATTCGGGAAGGTGTGTTTTTTAAACTAGCCCCCATATTAAAATCTAACTGTAAGTTTTCTTTCAGTAAATGTGCAATTCCTCCTCTAATCAATAAATCGGCATATCTATCACTTTGTATACCCTGGTGTTCAATAAATACACTCCACTTTGGGTTTCTAAAAGCGTGAGACAAGGAAATTAAGTAACTTAATTCAGGGTCATCAGAGCTAATACGGTCATAAGCAGTATTAGTAATCAATACAAATCTTGGAGTTATACGACTTTGAGTAGCGATCATACCTCGGTAGGACAGTGTTGGTTCACCAACATAAAAAGGATTGTCACCAATAACGAAATTGGCTCCACCATATAATGAAACAGCCGGGATTAAATTTTTAAACTGAAATTTATTATTTGCTCGCCAGCTATATAAATTTGGTTTATTCGCCTCTGGATTTTTGAACGGATCATAAATTAAATATTTTAGACCCAATCGGTTTCTTGAAAAATCTCTACGCTTTGCTAAGAGATTAAAATTTGAGTAGGTGATATCTTGATCTTGAAAAGTACCTTCAAAATTAATTTCTAATCGTTCAAATAATAAGCCGTAACGTAATGATATGTCACTCGCCCAAATATCAGATTGGGTGTTTAGTAAAGAGTGGTCGCGCTGTTCATAGAATACACCTAATTCTGCTTGGACCACATTTTTTCCTACGGCATAAGCACTAACCGAAAGGCCTGGTCTGTTAGAATTTATAACATCTGTGTATTGTGAAATACCAGCTAAGGGTAGTAATAGTAGAATGCTTAATACGTATTGATAGGATTTTGAGTAGACAAATAGACTATTCATGAACACGATTTTATAATTATTTTAATATTATGATTCTATTTATACAACGTGATAATTGTATTTTTGATATACATAGACAGTAATAAAATGGCTTTTTTAAAAACTATATTGATAATTCTTTTGGTGTATTACTTACTAAAATTTTTAGTAAAGTTATTTGCTCCAAAAATTTTAAGCTACGCAGTAAAGAAAACTGAATCGCATTTTAAGCAAGCTTTTGATAATGAACCTGCTTCAGATAATGAAAACATTGGAGACGTTATTATAAATAAAAAAACTTCAAAGAAGAAAGCCGATTCAGAAAAAGTAGGCGAATACATTGATTTTGAAGAGCTAGACTAGTTATCTTTGCTAAAACACTACTTATTTAGCACATGAAGCAAGGCTTAAAATTCTTTTTCATCCATTTTTTTGTTACTGTATTTTTTATCATTGCTGCTTTGGCATACTTCAGCCCGGTGCTTCAAGGTAAAGTAATGTACCAGCATGATATTGCCCAATACATTGGGATGGCAAAGGAACAGAACGATTTTAGAAAATCTAAAGACCAAGAACCATATTGGACAAATAGCGCATTCGGTGGTATGCCCACTTATCAATTAGGCGCAAATTATCCTCATAATTATATTAAACAATTAGATCGATTAATTCGATTTTTACCAAGACCTGCCGATTATCTATTTTTATATTTTATAGGATTTTATATTCTTCTTTGTTGTTTGAAAGTCGATTATCGTTTAGCTATAGTAGGAGCTTTAGCTTTTGGTTTTTCAACTTACCTTATAATTATTTTAGGTGCTGGGCACAACGCAAAAGCTCATGCTATTGCCTATTTGCCAGTTCTTTTGTCTGGTATTATTCTTGTTTTTAGGAAAAAATATCTTTGGGGTTTTGTTTTAACGGCTTTGGCAATGGCTTTAGAAATCACTGCTAATCATTATCAAATGACCTATTACTTTATGCTACTTGTGCTTGTTTTGGGTATGGTGTATTTAGTTTATGCAATTAAGGAAAAGCAAATCAAACATTTTTTTATTTCTGTGGGAATCTTATTGCTGGCAGTTACTCTTGGTATCGCGGCAAATGCTACGGGCTTAATGGCTACTAAAGAATATGCGGATTGGAGTACACGTGGTAAAAGTGAATTGACCATAAACCCAGATGGTTCTGCAAAAGAAGATTCAGGTGGTTTAAGTAAAGGATATATAACGAATTGGAGTTACGGCATTACAGAATCATTGAATTTGTTTGTGCCTCGTCTTTTTGGTGGAGCAAGTCAAGAAAACTTAGGCGAAGATTCGAAATCTTTCAATTATTTAATTGACAAAGGCTTGCCAAGATCAAGTGCCTTAAATTTTGTTAGTGGATTGCCATTGTATTGGGGGGATCAACCAGGTACATCAGGTCCGGCTTATTTAGGTGCTGTACTATTTTTTCTTTTTGTTTTAGGATTATTCTTGGTAAAAGGAAAACATAAATGGTGGCTTTTGATTGGTTCTTTGGTTTCGCTGGTTTTATCATGGGGTAAAAATTTTAGCACGCTTACCGATTTCATGATCGACTATTTTCCGTTATATGATAAGTTTAGGGCGGTTTCTTCCATTCAAATTGTATTAGAGCTTTGTGTGCCTATATTGGCAATGTTAGCTTTGAAAAAGTTGTTTATGGATAAAGTTCCGCAAGCCGATAAAATTAAATCTTTGACTTTAGCTGCTGGAACTGTTTTTGGCTTAGGTATATTATTATTTGTATTTAAGGGAGCTTTTAATTTTGTGGGTGCTACCGATGATAATCTTCGAATGACCGGGTTAGAAGAGCTTCCTGAGATGTTACGTTTAGATCGTAAAAGTGTTTATACTAGTGATTTATTACGTTCGCTAGGTTATGTTTTGGTTACCACATTATTGATATGGTTTTATTTGAAGGAGAAATTGAAGATAAATACCGTAATTATTGCCATCGGTGTACTAGTCGTGGTTGATTTGGTCGGAGTCGATTTACGCTATGTCAACAATGATAACTTTGTTTCTAAACGTAAAATGTTAGAGCCTTTTCAAGAATCTGGTGCCAACAAGTTGATTGCTAAAGATGATGGAGTATTTCGTGTTTTTGACCAAACCGATGGTTTTGATTCAGCGAAAACAGCATATTTTCATCAGAGTATAACTGGCTACCATGCAGCCAAACCTGCAGGCATGCAAGATTTATTCGATTTTCATGTATACAATGGGAATTTGTCGGTCTTAAATATGTTGAATGTAAAGTATGTAATTAGGCAAGATCAGGAAGGTAATTCATTTCCAATCGAAAATCCGAATGCAAATGGCAATGCTTGGTTTATAAAACAGCTTGAACTTGTTGAAAATGCGAACGCAGAGATTATGGCGTTAGACAGTTTAGATACCAAGAATGTTGCAGTTGTAAATACATCTACATTTAAAGATGTTATTCAATTACAATTTCAAGTTGATTCTATAGCATCGATTTCTTTAATTGATTATGAGCCCAATCATCTTACCTATGCATCAAAGAATAGTAATGAAGGCGTTGCTGTTTTTTCAGAGATGTATTATAAGAATGGATGGAATGCTTATATAGATGGTGTAGAGAGTGATTATTTTAAAGTTGATTATGTGCTAAGGGCTTTAAATGTTCCTTCAGGAGCGCATAAAATAGAATTTAAGTTTGAACCTGAAGTTGTTGTTCAGGGTAGTAAAATAACCCTTGCAAGTACTATTTTACTAGGTCTTGTAATCGTTGGCGGATTAGGTTTTTCTTTTTGGAAGTCTAAAAAAGAAGAAGAGAATTAATGAGAAAAGTTCTGGTCATTACGTATTATTGGCCACCCGCTGGAGGACCAGGCGTACAACGTTGGCTCAAGTTTGTAAAGTATCTTAGAGATTTTGATGTTGAACCGGTATTGTATATTCCTGAGAATCCACATTATCCACTTACTGACAGCACATTTTTAAAGGATATTCCGAGCGATTTAATTATTTACAAGCATCCTATAAAGGAACCATATCGATTGGCTTCCTTATTTTCTAATAAGAAGACAAAACGTATTAGTTCAGGTATCATTCAGTCTAAAAATCAGTCGTTTATTGAAAAAATATTTTTATGGATCAGAGGTAATCTCTTTATTCCCGATGCTAGAAAGTTTTGGGTAAAACCATCGGTGAATTATTTAAAGGGTGTGTTAGAAAAAGAAGGAATAGATACAATAATTACTACTGGCCCACCGCATAGTGTTCATCTTATAGGGTACTATTTAAAGCAAATAAAACCTGTAAGTTGGATTGCAGATTTCAGAGATCCTTGGACAACTATTGGCTATCATAAAAAATTAAAGCTCACTTCTTCTGCGAAACGGAAGCATAAACTGTTAGAATCCAAAGTTCTAAAATCTGCCGATAAAATTATTGTTACCAGTGCCACGACCAAAAAAGAGTTTGAACAAATTACCGAGCAGCCCATAAAAGTAATTACAAACGGATTCGATAGTGAGATATCAAGTACTCAAAAGCTTGATAAAAAATTTACTATTTCCCATATAGGATCTATGCTTACAGGGCGTAATCCAGTTAAATTATGGCAAGTTTTATCCGACTTATTGAAGAATAATGTTGATTTTAAAAATGCCCTGCATTTACAATTTATAGGTGTAATCAGTAATGATGTATTACAGTCGTTGAATGATTTGGGTTTACAGGCCCACTTTGAAGTTGTTGGATACGTTTCGCATGAAAAAGCTATTGAATTTCAAAAAGCTTCACAAATTTTACTTCTTGTAGAAATTGATTCGCAAGAAACTATTGGAATTATTCCTGGGAAATTATTTGAATATATGGCGGCCAAACGACCTATTTTAGGGGTAGGACCGAAAAATTGGGAAGTTGCAGATATTATTACCGATACCAAATCAGGTTACATATTTGAATATTCAGATGACATTGCCCTTAAAAACGTAATTTTAGATTGGTTTGCTCAATTTCAGAAAGGGGAATTATCAGTATCCTCCAAAGATATTGAGCAATATAGTAGAAGAGAACTCACTCGAAAATTGGCCGAATATATTTAATGGGAATCGTACTAAAACAATCATTGAATAATACTATCGTCACCTATATTGGTTTTGCGATAGGAGCGGTAAATACCTTGTTTTTGTACACCAATTTTATGCGGCCCGAAAATTACGGACTTATTCAAGTTATTTTATCTGTTTCTGCTGTACTGATGCCGATTCTTGCATTTGGGGTACCTAATAGTTTAGTGAAATTCTACTCTAATTTTAAAAATGATAGTTCTCAAGACGGATTTTTGACCTTAATGTTATTACTTCCTTTAGCACTCATAATTCCTATAGGTATACTTAGCTATTTTACAAATGAAGCTATTGGTAACCTGCTTTCAAAAGAAAATGATATCGTTAGAGATTACATATGGCATATCTTTATTGTAGGTATGGCCATGGCCTATTTTGAAGTGTTTTATGCTTGGGCAAGAATTCGAATGAAATCTATGTTCGGTAATTTTATGAAAGAAATTTTTTGTAGAATTGCTCAAACTATATTGTTGCTGCTATTATGGCTTAAGATTATTGAAATTGAGTTCTTTATTAATGGTTTGGTTGGCTGTTATGTGATAAGAACGGTAATAATGAAAATCTATGCTTACCAATTACGTAAACCTAAACTTAATTTTAGTTTTCCAGATAACTGGCAGAACATTGTAAGATATAGTGCTTTAATAATTTTAGGAGGTTCTACCGCCATTGTTCTTATGGAACTTGATAAGGTTATGTTGAATAATTTTCTAAAAATTGAGAATGTAGCTTACTACGCTGTTGCCGGGTTCATTGCTTCTACCATTGCGGTACCATCTAGAGCGATGCATCAAATAACTTATCCGTTAACGGCAACATATTTAAATGATAAAAACAAGTCAGCATTGAAAGGTCTATATCAAAAAAGTTCATTGACTCTTTTCATTATTTCAGGTCTACTTTTTCTATTAATTCTTGTTAACCTAAGCGAATTATATGAATTGCTTCCTGAAAAATATTCTGGAGGTTTTATGATTGTTTTTTGGATAGGATTGGCAAAAGTTTACGACGCTCTTTTGGGTAATAATAATTCCATATTATTCAATTCAGACTACTACAGGTCAATATTGTTTTTTGGAGTTTTATTGGCTGCCTTGGCAGTATTATTCAACTTATGGCTTATACCGACTTATGGAATAGATGGTGCTGCTATAGCCAGTTTTACTGCGTTTTTTATATACAATACGTTGAAATTAGTTTATGTGAAGGCAAAGTTTGAAATTGTTCCCTTCACCCATGAAACTTGGAAAGTTTTTGCCTTATTGATTGTTGTCGGCGTATTATTTTCTACATTCTCTTTTCCTTTTCAACCTATCATAAATATTGCAGTTAAGAGCATATTGATGATAATTATGTATGTAGGTGTTCTGTACAGATTTAAGATATCTGAAGATGTATTTGGTTTTTTGAGTAAATACTTAAGTAGATAATTACATTTTAGTTTCTACCTTTTTACGGGAGGTTTGTATACCGTATTGTTGTTTATAGATTTTAACTATAATTAAGAAAAGACTTATGATTAGTGGACCAAATATAAGACCTACAAATCCGAACAGAGGAATACCAATTAATACCCCGATTAATGTAATTAGTGGATGAATACTATCTAGTTTTTTTAATACAAATAGTCGAATAAGGTTATCTGTCATACCAACTACTAAAATTCCGTATAGCAATATTCCCCAAGCTTGAAAATCGTTTCCGCTAGCCATACTTAAAACAAATACCGGAAATATACCAATGAACGTTCCAATAAATGGAATCATAGATCCTATGGTTACGATAACGAACCAGAATAAAGGATTTTCAATTCCGAAAATGAAAAAGCCAATAAGAGCAATTACACCTTGTGCCAATGCAACTAGAGGAATTGCTATTGCATTTGATCGTACAACACTTTCTATTTCCTTACCCAATATCACCAATGTGTTATTGCTCAAAGGAAGATATTCCAATAGTGAATCCTTTAATTGCTTCGGACTTTTTAACATGTAGTACAGTAAAAATAGAAGTATGCCAAATGAAATGAACATATTGAAAGTTCCGCTCGCGAAACCTTGAAGATTTTCAGTTAGCCAACCTGATGCTTGTTCAGGATCTATTGTAGAGGATACATCATACTGTACATATTTTTCAAGTTGAAATATTTGTTCTTTAAGTGCCATTGTTACTTGTTCAGATTTATCGGCTAAATTTCCTAGTTCTGAACTTAACATGAAAACTGCACCTGATAAGGGTAAAAAAATACCGATAATCGCAGCAATAATAAGTAGTAAGGCCGCCCATGTTCTTTTCAAACCTTTATTGATTAGCTTTAACATCCACTTTCTTAGAATTACATATAGAGTAAGTGCCCCAAGAACCCCAGAGATATAAGGAAGCATATATTTTATAATTAATCCTCCTAGAAATATGATAAGCAACAGAATTATAAGCTGTCTAATAATCTTGTGATTTATCCTTTTCATATTTGGGGCTTTTCTAGAGAATTTAAAATTGGGTGAAAGGTATATGTATAATGCTATTTTAATTAACTCACATCCTTAATTTTGTGATTCAAAAATTACTTGATAGCCTAAATAGCAAAAATAATTACAGTACAGACAATCTTATATGCAATTCGTAGAAACCCATATCGCAGAAATTAATTTAGAAGCAAAAAGATTGCAAGAATATGGGGTAGGGGTGTTTAAAAGAATTACATCAAAGTCTGCATTAAAAAAAGCTATTAAAAAGGAAATGGTTTTTGTTGACGGTAAAGTTGCTTCTACCGCTACTTTTATTAAGGGAGGGGAAAGAATTGAATATTATTATTACGCAGATAATAATTTGAACAAGCGACTCAAATTAAACCTAGGGGTTATTTATGAGGATGATTACTTAGCGGTAATCAATAAGCCAGCTGGTATTTTGGTAAGTGGAAACAGCTTTAAGACAGTCGCGAATGCTTTAAGCCAAAACTTAAAGACAAGCCCTATTTTCGATGCTGTACAACCACAACCTGTTCATCGTTTGGATTATGCAACTACTGGTTGTCTTTTGGTAGGTAAAACGAATACTGCAATAATTGCATTGAATCAATTATTTGATAACAAGAAAATACATAAAATTTACCATGCGGTCACTATTGGAAGTTTGAAACCATTAGGTACTATAGATATACCTATAGATGGTAAAAGAGCTATTTCAACCTATAAAGTTATAAAAACGATTACTTCTCAAAGATTTAAATTTTTGAATTTGGTAAAATTAAGCCCTAAAACAGGTCGTCGGCATCAGTTAAGAAAGCATATGTTAGCAATTGGAAATCCTATCTTAGGTGATGCAACTTATTTTTTAGAGGATTTACTTTTAAAAGGAAAGGGACTATATCTACATGCGCATTCTTTGGAGTTTATTCATCCTATTTCTGAAGAAGAAATGTTTATAACAGCCTTAAGCCCTAAAAAAATTATAAAGCTATTTCCAAATTATATTTCTGAAACAAAAGGTTAATATAGAAAGCGCCGTAATGAACGTATTCATTACGGCGCTAAACAACTAACCAACCTAAAAACTATCTTAATTACTTCTACTACTTCTAGTTGTAGCTGATCTTGAAGTTGTGCTTCTTGAAGGAGCTTTACTTACTGATCTTGATGTTTTACTTCTACTTACAGTTCTTTGAGTTCTAGCAGGGCTTTTGGTAACTGTTCTAGAAGCTGTGCTTCCACGTTGAGTTCTTGTATCTGTACTTCTAGCTACAGGTTTTTTATACGTAGTAGTACTTCTTTTTAAAGTTGTACTTCTAGGCGTACTTGTCACCTCTCTCTTAGTAACTGTTCTACCTTGACCGCTACGTGCCACAGAATTATTTGCTCTGTTCACCGCACCATTGTTTCTACTAGTTCTTGTATCCTCTCTTTTGCTAACTGTTCTACCTTGATTGCTACGTGATGTAGCAGATCTAGTTGAAACAGCATCTCTATTAGATCTAGTTTTATTATTAGAAGCTAATGTTCTGCTAGTTCTTAAACCATAATCTCTTTTTGCTACAGTTCTATTGCTCCTATAAGAATTATCTCTAACAGCAACTCGCTTGTCGTTTCTGTAAACAGTAGCTCTTTCATTTCTTACCTTGTTATATCTATACTGCTTACCAACATTAACATAAGCTCTTCTATGATTATTTCTATAAGGACTGTAGTAAGAATATCTAATAGGTGTATAATATCTTCTATAAGGACTATTGAATACAAAGCTAAAACCTAATGCTGGTCTTACAAACCATCTGTGAAATGGTTGGTACACATAGTTTCTATTGTAAATATTGATATAACCCGTGTGGTAATCGTAAAAACCACGATTATTATAGTAAACATTCATACCACCGACTCTACGTACACGATTGTTTAAGTAATTGATATCTACATCTCCAATTTGATTTACACGACCATAATAGTCATAGTAAATTGGAACATTTTCAACCTGTATTACCGCTCCGTAATCATCATACTGAGCATATGGGCTGTAATCATAACCAGAGTTAAAGGTTATGCCATTTCTTCTACCGGATACTTGATTCTCTATATAAAAATCAAATTCCCCGTCAGGATATACAGAAAATGTAATTCCATTTTCTACAAAAATAAATGAGTTGTCGTATCTATAAGCATTGCTCGAAGCAACCTTATTTTCGTTAATACCTGTAGCGAAAACACCTGTGGTGCCAAAAATCATCGCTGTAAAAAGGAGTACTAAGTTCTTCATGATATAAGGTTTTAAATTCTGAGTATAAATATTCATACCCGATTATCATATTACAAACAACGTGCCAAAAATACAAGAAACTAATTATTGTATTGATAATCAGTTTATTATATTTTGTTTTGGTGTTTGAAGAACTAATGTAATTTCTCCATTAAGTACCCGGCAGTAAAAGATTTTTTACTTTTAACTACCTCTTCTGGTGTGCCTTCTGTCAATAAATGTCCGCCATTTTCACCACCACCTGGACCAAGGTCAATGATATAATCGGCACATTTTATTAATTCGATATTATGCTCTATCACCACAATTGAATGTCCTTTTTTAATAAGAGCATTAAATGAT
>TARA_R110002050_G_scaffold288064_1_pt1 | contig 12600 bp, 6 predicted proteins | sample TARA_R110002050 | Tara Oceans TARA_R110002050 (sample SAMEA4396988) | marine metagenome | biome: Polar Biome; feature: [DCM] deep chlorophyll maximum layer (ENVO:01000326); material: water (ENVO:00002006), including particulate matter (ENVO:01000060) such as... | depth 25 m
CTTTAATAGGATTTCCTGAGCGCTCTTATATAGGGTTAAACTCACTAGAAAATTAGCAGTTAGGAGAGTTCAAGAGGCTATGGTCCATTTGGGGGTAAATCATGGGTATAGGGGAGTAAATATTTAACAAACGCTTACGATAAAATTGAGATTTCTGTTAATTTTTCTCTAAAAAAACCTGTTTAATGGCTGTAATAGGCTTTTTTAATAATTAGTTTTTAGTTAGATTAGTGGGTTAGATAGTAGATATATACGCAATTCCCTAGGGAGTGTTGATTATAGACAATTGTTGTGCGGCATACTAAAAAAGCCAACACACTAACAGCACATTTGGTTTTTGCCGACACAAAAGCCAACGCTGAAAAAAACAAAAGAAATGTTTTTGCCAACGCTCTAGAAATTAAATTTGATGACAAACTATACTGAAAGACTAAAAAGCTATTGGAAATCAAAAGATTTGATATTTATAGCCACATTTAAAAGAATTAATAAGAAGGCTGGTTTTTTTAACCATTTCACGAATCCTGTTAGCAAAATGAAACTTTATTACCCTGACTTTGAAGGTGTAGAAGTTGAGGATAAAAGAGTTTCTTTTTATTACGGTAACAATTCAAGTTTATCAGATGGTGCTTATTATAAAGTGGAACTAAAGCACGTAGAAAACCCCAAAGGAAAAAACAATCCATATTCCTTAGAAATAAAATCCGTTACAGAGTTAAATCAAGATAAAGTAGAAAAACTCCTTTCAAAGAAAAACTCAGATATTGATACTGGTGTGAAATATATTGGAGTGTATCATAAAGTCTCTGAAGCTTTTGCCTGCTTTGAAAACGTTATGTTTTCTGAAACTGGTGAAATATTGATGTTTCAAGGAGAATCACAAAAAGTATATGTGTCACCTAATCTTGATTTAAAACAAGGTAGTTACTATCAATTCTCCTTTATTGAAAATGAAGGAAAACTTCCAAGTGCTATTCCCAATACAATAGAAGTTTTAGAAAACAACCCCTATCAAGAATACATTCGCCTGCGGTTTGAAAGGTTAAATAATCCAGAAGCAAATAAGATGATTGCTAATCTTATGCGTGAAATTGGTAAGGGGATGTATTCATCAAAACAACGAATGATTTTTGAATTGCTTCAAAATGCAGATGATGCACCGGGAAAGGAAAAGGTGGAATTTCACATTGATATTAATGGGGATTATTTCTTTGTGATGCACGATGGAGCACCTTTTAACAAAGATGACGTTGAGGCTATCACAAGTGCGGCTGAAAGCACAAAACGAGGAGATTGTAAAAAAACAGGTTATAAAGGAATCGGTTTTAAATCCGTGTTTACAGATAGTTCTGAGGTTTGGTTAAAATCTGGAGGGTATCAATTCGCATTTTTAAGGAATACCCCTCTTTTTGAAGATTTTGATAATTTTTATTTCAGTAGTGAGCGTTATCAAAAATATCCTGAACTTTTAGATGAGGATAAATTAAAGTATAGGAATCAAAGACTACGTTTTAATGGTTCAACCGATATACCTTGGCAGGTTATCCCTATTTGGCAAAATAGTTTACCGAGTGAATTTACAGATAGTAATTTCAACAACTTTAATAATCCTGTTCAGTTCGCATTGAAATTAGGTGAAAATAATATTGAGGATTATAAAACTGCTATTGATAACATTACTAAGCGACCACAATTTCTACTCTTTTTAAGAAATACTTCTAAGTTTAGATCTCCAAAAAATGGGGTAACGGTTCTTAGGAATGATGCAAATAACGTTATTGAAATTATTAAGTCTAAAAGAGCTGAACCAAATCAAGTGTTCCACTACACTAAGCAGACTTTTGAGAATGTCGATGTTTCTGATGAAGCGTTTGAACAATTAGGTATAGGGTTAAAAAAACAATCAAAAATTAATGATTATAATGAAGTAACTTATTATTTCACAGATTTAGAAGCTAGAGAAATTGAGACTATACCGCCTAAACTCGCATCAGCTACCCAAACAGAAATCTCTTTTGGTATTTCATTGGTTGATAATAAGATCTCTACAGAAAAAGAATATACAAATGGTCTACCGAAATATTCAAGTTTGTTCACTTATTTACCAATGGAAGATACTAGGTTTCAGCTTCCTTTCTTAGTTAATGCTGACTTTGTACCCTCATCAGATAGACAGCGGATTCAAGGCGACAATCTTTGGAACAAATACATAATGATTAAGGTTGCTGAAAAACACGTTGCAATTTTGGCACATTTTGCTCAGGAGTTTCTTAATGATAAAGACACTAACAGTTCCTATTTATCATTACTCTTGAAAAACCCTTTACCTGAAGATGATACGGCTCAACAAATTATAGAAAGTTATAATGCAAAGTACCTAGAGCAACTTGAAAATACAGAAATAGTTATCAATGATAACGATCAGATACAATTATTGTCAGACACTATAATCGATGATTCAGGATTAATAGAATTATTCGGCAACGAAATATTCTATGATTTAATAGATACTGAGAAAAGACTTCCAAATTCTAATCTTGATGCCAAATATCTAAAAGACTATGATTACTTAGAGGTTGAGGTCATAGATTTAGAAGAACTATCAGAACAAATTACGCCAGAACTTTGTGAAAGGTTAGGTAGCATAATTGCTCAACGAGCATTATATGAAAAACCAGAACTATTAAAATGGCTAAATAAGCTTGTAAAATACATCCCAGATGATTTTGGCAAGATTCCTTTTATAGTGCATAATAATGCTTTGTTCTCATTAGAGCGATTAATTGATGAGGATGCTGCTTGGTTAATAAATGAGCATACTTCACACTATGAAACTCTTATTGGTGAATTAGGGTATCACACCATCCAGCTAAATCTAGACAAATATTCTAATATTAAAGAATTCCTGCATAGCATCAATGGTTATATAAACGATAAAACGCTTGCCTATGAGCGAATAGCTTCAAATGAAAATATTCATATGTTGCCTGTTACATCAAAACTAAAACTGATTGATTTCTTTCAAAACAGTACGTTTATGGTAGGTATTGGTGTAGATAAATATTTTGGCAAGTTAAAACTGTTTATAGATGAAAGCGACAATCCTCGTCCTATATGGCAACTTTTAAGTCATAAAGAGGATTTAGAGGTAAATAGTATTGATAAATTTAGAATCAAGGAGACAGAGTTTAACGGTCTCACAGATGATTTAAAAAAACAGTTAATAGCCAAAGATGAAATATTCACATCTTTTATTCTGAATGAAGATTTGTTTGAGGAATGGGCGCAACAATTTGATACAAAAAACATCAATAATTATGTAAGCGATTTAAAAGCTATGTACAGCTGGATTGATAATTCAGACGACATCTCTAGTGCTCAATGGGCTTCCATTCCTTGGCTATATATAGATGATGAGGCTAGATTTGAAACGGCTGATAAGGTGTATTGGTCAAAAGCTTTTAAGAATTTACAAGCTGATAAATTTGAAATAATAAAGACGGTCTTTCAAACGGCTGAGCTAAAGATACTTCCTGTTCAAGAATGTGGGGGATTAATAAAAGCATTCCCGATAAAAACTGATGATAGCTCAGATATTGATTGGTCAGAGGTTGAAGAACTTGAAATGATGGTAGCAAATACACTATTAGATTGGATGGAAGATGATGGTGGATTTGGAGACTTCTTTAAAAAATATACGCTAGTTCCAAATAACAACAATAATTATAAGATTGAAGAAATTAAAGCTATACAGATTTTTGATGGTTCAGATAAAGACTTAAAAGCTTATATTCAATCTAATACAGAACTTTCTTTAATATTCAATGAACTAGATAAGAATTTATGTAGTGAGAATCGCTCAATGATTGGTTTACTTCAAGGGGATAGATTAATAAAAGCACTTATTGAATCCGGTGAATACAATCAAAATTTAGCATTACACCTTCCGTCTAATGTTTCATCTGAATTGTTGCACAGTTTTATTAGTAATTTAAAAGAGTTTAAACTTTTTACGTCTTCCGATTATGGAGGAGACACCCCAGAACATTTCATTATTATTCGTTTACTAAAAAATGTAGAAAGTATTAATGAAATAGCCCCTGAGCTTCAAAACACAATTGATATACTAAGGGGTAAAACCTCTATCGATGGAAATCCATTATCTAATTATACCGTAAGTGACCGTGTATCATTTGGAACAAAAGACGATAGAAAAGTATTAAAGCTTTCCGATATTTTAACGGAATTTCAAGGGGAATCTGATGTGCTGGACAATGTAAAGGAATCGTTTACATCTATAACTCACAAAGCAAAATTACGAGAATTAATCTTTAAGACAATCCCATTAACTCCAGCAGAAATTCACGCCAAAATAGAATCAGAAAATAGTGTTTATTATACCGTTTTTCAGGTGGTATTTCAACTATTGGACAAGAAGTACGGAGGTAATAGAAATTGGTCTAAACAACGATTTGATGAATATTTTATAAAACAAGCAGATGAAACAAAACTTCATAGTTCCTATGGTCAGTTTTTAGATGTCTTATTAGAGTTACCACTTTCTGAATTATCAAATTTCACATTTCAGGATTTAAATCTAAATAATTGTGTTGACAAAAATTTTGCAATAGAATCTGAACGTATTCCTATTTGGCTTGAAGCGTGGGTTAATATTGATGCAGTTAAAAGATTAGCATTTATATCTCAATTTGGATATAACGGGACAGATAGTGCTATTGTAAACCTTAGAAAATCAATGGTAGAAACTGAATATGACCAAAATTCAGTCATTAGATATTTTGAAGAGTCTAAACCAAATATGCAGATTATTTGGAATACTATTCTTTGGCTTGCTAATTACAATCCAAAAATTGTAACTCAAAATATCTCGGTAATAAAGCAGGTCAATAATTATATCAGGTTTAAAGTTGATAGTATTACAAAAGTCACAGTTCCTTTAATTAAATCTATTAATACAGAAGGAGCAAGAATATACAGCCTTCAAGCTGTTAGTGTAGAAACTGAGCTTTTCAAAATAAATATTCAAAGTAAGTTCTCCGATTCAATAATTAGTTCTTTAAATAAAAGTCTTACTAATCCCAATTGCATTGATGAAAGCATTGGTAAACTTTCAGATTACCTAAATATAACAGCGGTTGAATTAGAAGAATCAGTTGATATAAAGACTTTAGAAGCCAAATCGAAACTTTGGGAAGAACCGTTTTATAAGAAATGGGAACATAATAATGATTACCCTATTTACATATATGATGGAGACGAAATACCTTATACAAGAATCTTCAAAAATATAACCATCAACACATTTACGCAAGACTTAAAGGTAGCTTGTGATGGTAACTATTATATATCTAAAGTTTTAAAAAGAGACATATTAAACAATTTACCTGAAAGCTTTCCGGGAAATATGTTGTCAAATTTGAAGGATTGGCACTACAAAACACTTCAAAACGACTCACTTCTTGATGAAGACTCGTTTGATTATAAGGAAGATATTGATAGACTTTTACAAGACAGATTAGGTATCTCTGAGGAAGACCAAAAACGAGAAAGCGGTAATGCAAAAACACACGCTGTATATTTTTTAGATGTAAATGGATATGATGTTTCTAACGTCAATAATGCTGGAGCTGCTTTAACTGATATTATAGACCCCGATGGCAATCAAGTAAATTGTATTGTTAGAAGTGCTAAAGGTGGTTTATTATATCTAGATAAAGAGCATTGGGATATGATGCAAGATGACTTTATTTACTTAATCGTAATCTATCCAGGTAATAGTCCAAGATTATTCAAAAACAGGCTTGAATTGCTAGAAGAAGAATTGGCAGAAAATGTATTGTTTAGGGTTCCTAACAATAAGTTCACATCTGAGATTGACGGTGTTTTTAATGCTTTAGAATCCGAATCACATTTAATATTGGTGACTAGTGAAAAAATGAAAGAGAGTTTATTTTCTAAGCTGAAACAGAAAAACGAATTTAATAAAGAAGAAAATGCGGCTGTAGGTGGAGAGGGTTTTACGTTTTAAAATATGGTGACAAAAGAAAATCAAGTAAAATTTTATAAAGAGGAGCTTAAAGAATTAGAGTTCTCTGTAAAAAAAACGTTCAATGCAACTGGACTTTCCTTATTTCAAAACGGAGATGTTTATGTTGCTCAATACCGTGGTTTAGATGAAAAAAGAGGTAATGTATTTGTAGATATACCTACAGGAAAGCAATACCACGCTCCTCGATTTGACCAAAAATTAACCTGTTTTACTTTACAGGCTGGTTTAGAACGACCTTCAAGTTGGGGTAATCTTACATATTCAGATTTATTAAAGGATAGAAATCGTACTGATACAAAAATTGTAGACTACATTCCGTCAAAACGTGAAGGCTGGATTACTATGCTTATTAGAGAAATGGATGCTGAATTTATTGAAAGTCTACAATACAATCAAATATTAGCTTTTGGTCCAACAATACCGCCTTTTGAGTATTTGCAGAATTTAATGGAATTTAGTGAGAGCCTTAATGCAGAGGGCAATGAGCTTTGGGAAAAAATATTGTGTTTTAAATATGAATTAAAAAGTGATGTAAACCCAAAGCTACTTACTGAAGAGATAGATATAGCAGACCAAATAATTACAGAAGTTGAAAAATCTATAATCTATGTTTTTCAAGGTCCTCCAGGAACAGGTAAAACGCATCAAGTAGCAGATCTTGTTTCACGTTTAGTATTATCAAATAAATCTGTTCTAATTACTGCTTTAACAAATAAAGCAGCGGTTGAAGTTTGTGAAAAGCCATTCTTTGATAAACTCTTTGATGAACAGCGTGTTTCAAAACTACCGATTTCTATAGATGAAAGAAAAAAGTTTCCGAAACTATTAAATGCCAAAGACCTACTTCCTACCAAAGGACATCTTACCTTGACAACGTTTTATCAGTTTTCAAGAATTTGGGAAGAACAAACACAATCTTATGATTATGTAATTGTTGAAGAAGCGTCACAAGCTTATTTAACAACCATTGCAGCAGCTTGTAAAGTGGGTAAAAAAGTCATTGTTGTAGGTGACCCTAAGCAAATAGTACCGATTGTCACTAACAAAAATTACAAAGTATTTCCCAATATTGATGCTCTCATTAATGGTATGAATACGTTAAGCCAGACCGAAGATTTTTCCTTTAATCTTAAAACTGAAACACGCAGACTTACTGAGCGTTCAACAATTTATACCAATTTCTTCTATAACAACACCATCCAATCAAAGTCTTTATTCGATAATATTGATACTGATATAAATAGTTTTGATAAGTTAACCGAAATAACGCATTCCAAAGGTGGCCCAACATTAGTTGAGTTTTCAAATAAGGAAGGTGATGTTTTAAATCAAATGATTCGATTTTTGGTAAAGGGTTTAAATGAGTTGATAGTATTAAAAGGTAATGTTATAGCTATATTAACCCCATATATTGAAACTTTGACTCATTTACAACAGAACTTAAAATCAAAGACTAATTCACGAAATTACCTGATTGAATCTGTAGATAGAGTGCAAGGTCTGGATGTAGACTATTGTTTTTATGTAATACCAAAATCAAGTTCATTTTCATTTAATCTAAACAGATTTAATGTAGCCACAAGTCGAACTAAAAAAAGCACTTTTATTTTAGTAGAGCAGGATTTTGACCGCTTTGTTAACCTTCCCAATGAGGTGGGTAACTATCTTTCCAAACTTAGAAATGAATTTGCATTTACAGTAAATCCAATGTCTGGTGAAATTGCTAAATCTGAACAAAACCCCACTAAATTAAATTCAAGTAAAGAGAGGTCAGTTATAAAAAGTCAAAAAAGCGTGTTGGATGATTTCATTACAAAAGACCCTCATTCCAATTCTCAAAAATCAGATAATGGAATTGGTCTGAAAGTGATAGGCAAAATTGATGTTTCAAAGTTTGAAAGACCTAAAAAGGAGATTAAGAAAAACAAGGAAAATCTTTATATAATAGACACAAACGTCTTTATGGATTATCCTGAGATTATATCCAAAATCAGCAAAGAGTATACAGTAATCTTATCAGCAAAAGTTATTGATGAGTTGGATAATTTAAAATCAAAGTTGGATAACGAAGGAAAAAGAAATGTACAGAAAGCGTTAAAGTCAATAAACCGTCATTTAGATACAAGAGATTTAAGAATGGAAATATCAGATACATCCTTATTACCGGTTGATTTTAACAAACGTTCCCCTGATAATCAAATTCTAACAGTTGCATTAAAATTCAAATCAGAAAATCCTATAATTTTAACTTCCGATAATGGTTTACAGATAAAAGCTAAGGGATTAAAGTTAACAACAATAACCCTTCAAGAATTTTTAAATCAACTCAAAAGAAGGTAAATCTATGAACAATTCAACGCCACAATCCATGCACACTTGCTATTCGCACAAGCCAAAGCAGCAACTAAGAATTGCAAAAGAGTATGTCTTGCTAACCCTGGATGACAAACGAAATGAAAAAGTACGACCGTAAAACATGGTATATGAAATCATAGCCGCCTATCGGGATGCTACGCTTCATATGTGTGCCGAGAGTAATGGTCGGCTGAAAATCGTTACGCAACTGTTTATAAGATGGTGGAACCGAACCACTGGTGTTGTCCTACAAGGGAGAGCATCAGTTGTAGCGTCAAGGTATTGAGCGTTATTGAAAAGGCTACGTCAAGAGCGTGGTCAGGTAAGAATAAACCTGCCTACCGGAAGGTAGGTGTAAATGAACCTCTGATGAAGTGTCCCTGAAAACAGGGCAAATAGAGAAAGTGCTATATTTTGCCTAAAGTGTTTGATGTATATCAAACATTACGAGTTCATTGGTTACCTATTAGTTTTATGTAAGGCTGGCTTTTAGAAATAACATAAGCTGCCTAGTATTTTAGGATACGGTTTGATGAAAGGGGGTCGGATCCTTTACTTTTTATTATTATCTTTATTGGCAATTTAATTAATTGGGTATCAGGCTTTGCTCTTCGGGACAACAATCTAAATGCAATGAGTAAAAAGAACTACAACTTAGCTGTCATATACGAGTTTCTTTTGATAATACTACCAGTTTGTCTATATGTGTTTTTAGAAGCATTGCACAAAAATGATTATACATATTTTTTGAAATCTCCTGAATGGGGAATAGCAACAATTTTTTTAAGTTTTCAAGGGACAGCTCTATATATCAAAGCTTTAACCCAATCCGGGAAAAAAATTAATTATATTTTCCTAGGTTTACTATTACTCGCTGTAATATTTATAGTTATAGCGTCTATTCTTAATTCCTATATGTCTCTAAATTCTAAGGAAGATAACCTGTTTAAACAGATTTTACGAATGTTTTTTCTTTTAGTATCTATGATCTACTTTTTACTTTTAGGAATGTCAGCACATAAAATTGAAAATAAATGAGCAGGAAATATAAACGAGATCTTGGAGCAATGGAAGCGCATTCTGACCCTAAGTTCAAACAACACTTTATTGAAGTACAGGACTTATTGTCAATTCTTGATGATGATTCTGACATTGTATTTGGATTGAAGGGCAGTGGTAAAAGTGCTCTTTGTAGAGCCCTTCATGAGTTGAAAAAAGATGAATTCCTCGCTACAAAAATCATCAATTTAGATGACTTAAGTTTTACTCAAATTCACCAAGCATTAGTATCACTTCAAGCAACTACACATAAAGAATTAATTAAATTATCGAGTATGACCTGGCGAAACGTTCTGTTAATTTATTCTATTGAAGCATATGTTGATACGTTGGATAAGAATGATTCGCTTAGAACGGAGGTAGATAGCTTATTATCAAGAAAAAGTTATAAGAATCATAAATCAAATAGCAGAGTACTTTCATTCATTCAAAATCTTATTTCACGAATTGCTGAATTAGGCTTTGACTCGAGTGAAGATTCAGTTCTTAGTCTTAATAAAATGCAACTTGATGAACTTGACAAGCCATTTGATGGCGAATTGGTTTCCACATTTGAAGTGATTCTTGACAAATTGGCTGGAGAGCCTAAGAAAGTTTTGATTTGCTTAGACGGTTTTGATTCAATAATTGATCATAGTGAAGAATCAAGAAAGGCTATTTTTTCGGGTTTAGTTGATGCTATTTACAAGAATGCTAAGGATAATTCAATTAACCATAATTTTGTATATAAGGCATTTCTTCCCAGAGAACTTACTGATGGTGTTAGAAATTCTCATTTTGACTCAGATAAATTTATCTTTAATAGACATTATTTAGGCTGGACTTCAAATGAATTTAAAAAGTTGATCTCTAAAAGAATAAAACCATACTGTAAGGCGAAAAACAATGACTTTGATAGTTTGTGGGACGAACATATGCCAAAAAAAATAAAGAATAGTGTACATGGTGTAGAAGAAAATACCTTTGAATATATTTTGAGACACACGCTTTATAGACCTCGTCATTTGCTCATTCACTTACAATATATATTTGATGAGTGGGATAAGAATAATCATCAGTATAAAGTTGATCCTTCATCTATCCCGAAGATAGTTAGTCGCACAAATAAAAAACTTGCAGAATTGATATCCGGGGAATTAGAGTATGCAATTCCTGGAATTACTCAATTTCTACATTCTTGGAATTCTATTTCTTGCACAGTTACGTTTGAAATGTTTGTCAAAAGAATGAACAGGCTATTTGGATTAACAGATTTAAGTGAAACGAGAGAACTTTTTGATAAGCTCTTTAATATTGGGATTTTGGGATATTTTAAAAAAGCTGAATTCACAAATAAATCAAACGACAAAATGAGTTGTGTTTTTGCATATTCTAATGGTGATTTAGGAAAGAGACTCATTTATAACTCATTAGAAAGTGATGATATTATTGCCCTTAGTCCAATATTTCAAGAGTATTGTGGCTGTAATTATGCTAAATATGGATATATATGCCAAAAGTGACGTCTATTGCTAACAAAAAACATGAATTAATAGGCTCTTCCTCACTTACTGAGCATTGCATGCCAAGAATCAACCAAGGTAATAAAAGGTCGAATGCTTTAAATGTGAAGATGGTATGTTCATCAGGGTCGTTTTACTGGGGATGGCTCTAAACCACCTAAAGGTGCTCCAATTAACAGTTTTGGTGCTGAGTGTTTAGGTTAATCTAATCCCTGAGTTTAGAAGGTAAGAATAAAGGAATTGAATCCTGAGAAATTCTATGGGTTAACTTTAATATAACATTGTAAAGATGTCGAGAAGAAGAGAACTCCATACAAAAGCTACGAAGTTTGATAGGGAGTTAAAATTGATATCAATGAAAACATTGATTACAGAGTTAACCTATTTATCTTCTGTAAGATTGGGTAATATTAAGGAAGTGGATTAGGCTGTACTCTACTTCCTAATTATGAAAAAAATCTATTAAATATGAATGATAAGCTTTTGGACATATTTCAAATAGAAAAAACATGCAAATATCGTGGAGAAGTTTATCATGTTAGGGATAATGGAGCTATTTATAGATGCAGAAGATTTGGTAAAAGGAAAAGACCTTTAGATGAAAAATGGACTATCGGAAATCGTAATAAGTTAACTGGCTATAGGAATATTGGATCTGAAACAGTGCATAGAATTGTAGCAACCGCGTTTCATGGGCCACAACCGTCAGAAGACCACATTGTTGACCACTTTGATACTAATCGACAAAATAATCGACCTGAAAATTTGGCCTGGGTAACTCGACTTGAAAATATTTTATTAAACCCTACAACTGCACGTCGAATTAAGATTTCATATGGTAACATCGAGAAATTTTTAAAAGATCCATCTCGGCCTATATCAGGAAATTTTGATCCAAGGTTAGAGTGGATGCGTCCGGTCACAAAGGAAGAGGCTGAACATTCACGACAAAGATTGCTTGATTGGGCAAACAGTGGTAAAATTCCTTCAGGAGGTATACTTGGAGATTGGCTCTACGAATTACCAAATGAACAATTTAGCGAAGAACCATCATCAGAAATTTTGATCGAGTCTAAAACATCTGGGGCAATCCAAAAAAGCTGGAAGACGCCGAGTGAGTTTCCACTTTGTCCTTCTAAACCTACAAAGAATGGCTTACTAGATTATTACCAACGTATCAAAGAAGGAGATGTGTTTGCACGTAATAACTTTGGTGAATCGAAAGTTGTTAGCGCAGCGCTTTCTGAAAGGTCGGATGTATTACTAGTGATGTGTCATCATCCTGGCGCAATAAAAGAATGGTCGCTGGTACAAGTCTCAATTGATGACCATCTTTTCATTCATGAGAGTTTAGGTACTTTTTTTAAGTTGGAAGGCGCAAAGAAGCAATTCACACTTAAACGTGGATTAAAATGGGAGGGTGGTGATACCATAGATGATTATTGTTGACCGAGAAGAATAAAAACTAGGCCCATAATAACTAAGCATTCTGCCGGCTGGAACAGCCTAGCCTGAATGCAGTGTGTGTGCCCCCCCCCTAGGTGTAGTTTATGCCTTCGTGAGCTGGGGGTAGGTTTGCAAAACACCCTTCTATCCTTTCCAATTTGCAATTGG
>TARA_R110002050_G_scaffold54303_2_pt1 | contig 12595 bp, 10 predicted proteins | sample TARA_R110002050 | Tara Oceans TARA_R110002050 (sample SAMEA4396988) | marine metagenome | biome: Polar Biome; feature: [DCM] deep chlorophyll maximum layer (ENVO:01000326); material: water (ENVO:00002006), including particulate matter (ENVO:01000060) such as... | depth 25 m
GTTGATCCCTGTTTCTTTTTTACTGAAATGTTGCTGCTGTTGAAAAGAAAAACAAGACACACCTTCATTCAAAAACTCTAAAGTTTCTTTTATAGAACACTTTAAAATCTTGCATACTAAATCTATCACGTTTCCTCCAACACCTTCTCCATGGTCGTACCATCGGTTTTTGGTTTTAGAGACTTTAAAAGAGGCTTGGGTTTCTGACCTGAAAGGACTTAGAAACCAAGCTTCTTTTTCCGTTGTCTTTTTGGGAAAGTGTCCTAATTTTTCCAGTGCTTTTTCCACTGGAAAATTACGGGCTGTTTCACAATTTATTTTTCTTTTCATAAGCCAATGCTTTTTGGTGTTTTTTTAATGATTTGATGATTTCACTTGTTAAGTCTTATAAATACTAGGTTTTTTTTAATCATCATCATTTCACCATTATTTTTTTGATGACAAAATGATGACAAAACGATGACAGCCTTAGCCCTTGTTTTTACTAGCCTTAGCACTATCTCTCATCGTTTCATCAAAAAAGGCACATATTAGGTGACTTGTTTTTCTTTTCATCAGCAGTTTTTCCAAGAAATGATAAATATCCGCCCGTATTGCCTGTAAACAATACACTTCCACATCATCGTTTTGTCATCGTTTCATCATTTTTCTAAGCATCACCAAAATGCTCCATCAGAAAATCCTTGTTTATGGAATAGTATCTTCCCTTAGCATCAGTCAATCCCATCCCTCCGTCCTGCCAGATCATTAATTTCCGGTAGGTCATTGAGTTTTCTTGATTCACCAGTTTCCAATCCTTTTTAATAATATGTCTCAATTGAGTAAGATCCGTTTTGATACGGGTACGACTCAATAGCTGAAGGGCGTCTAGAGGGCATAAACGTATTTCTTCTAACTCCAAGGTTTCCATGGCACTAAGAATAATACTTGCAAGTTCCTTCTCTACACGATTTCTGTTGTTCTGCATTAAGTTTTCCAAAGCAATGGTCTTAATTTGTGAAGGCGAGAACCACATTCGGGTTTTATTGGGACTAATCAATTCTCGATGTTGCAAATGGTAGAGAAATGCAGCTATTTCAGATTCCAAATATTCTAGAAATCTTGTTTCCTCTTTTTTTAAGGAAGGTATTCTCAATACCCAAAAGCGAGTTTCATTGTTATCTATCTTAATAAAGTTATCCTCGTTGTTACTACAAAGAATAAATTTTCCAAAGAACTCTACCTCTCTTTTGTCTTTTCCTTTAGCTTCCAATTTATTAAAATTGGTTGTACTCAAGTTCTTAATCCGTTCAGTCAATTCTTCTTTATTGAAAAGCACCTCATCTATACATATCAAAAGCTTATTCGCCCAATCCGCATTGAATTGACTACTGAAGCTGTCATTGGTCAGATAAGTCAAATTATTGTCGAAAACCATTTTTAGCCATTTTAAAAAGGTAGTCTTGCCTGTAGACCGCTCCTTGGATACTAAGCATAAAATGGGTAGTATCTGAATAGGCTTTTCGAATAATAATTGTAAATAATCCATGCCTATATTCAGCTGTTGACCGAAAATATGATTCAATAATTCTAAAGTATAAGGAAAATCGCCTTCTTCAAGTTTATGAGGTAAGGGAACATAGGTGTTATAGAAACCATGACATTCCCGTTGAAAGTGAACATGGCTTGGAAGACAAGTAAATCCATCATATTTTTTAATAGTACCAATAAAACTTCTTCCATGATCTTGTCGAATTGTCTCCAATGTCCATGGCACAATGATTTCGTTAAAATGCCCAGCAATAGTTGGGACTTGTACCAATTTATAATAGCACGTTCCCACTCGGATGTATGTGGTGTCTTTCATAATCCTGATTTTCTATTTTGCAGCATCTGTTTATTGAACTGCAATTCTAAGAATTCATCAGACAGATTGGGTTCTCCTAAAAGCCAGTTATCAATTTCTTCTTTACTGAAGAATAGTTGACGGATGTGTTTGTTATTCCCTGTTGGTATGAGTTTTAACTGCGAGAGTTTGTATATTTTGCTCTTGGATAGGCCTGTGTATTTAACAAGGTCATCGATATTAAATACTTTTTTGCTGTGTGAAAGCAGACCTTTAATATCCTGCAACAATTCCACAACATTTTCTTGCTCATTCATAATCTTTATGTTTAAGAATTAATAATGAGTAAAAGGCCTTTTACTATGATTGTACAGGACAAACATATGACGTTAAATCCAGTAAAAGCAATAGAGAAATAACGATTGCTTTAGGATTGCTCTAAGTTTTCCTTAAAAAATTGAAGGATAATAAATATTATGAGATACCCAATGCTTTTGAAATGTCTTTTCGCATATCATCATAACAACCTTCATGAGTAGCAGAACACCATTTAGAATAACTTGAAGGAAGTGTATTTGGATTGATTTCGGAGTGTTGAAACGTAAAACGTTCCGACATAAGGATATTTAATGACTCTTTGGGTTTTGTTTCCATCCTAAAGATTCCGCCACGAACAATCAAATCTAAAAAAGTAAATAAAAAACGAATGCTTCCTGATTGTTTATTCTTTGGGGTTTCTCTTATTACAATTTTTTGCACTGCTGGAAGCCCATTGGTTAATCTCAGAAGGTTCTCAACATCTTGACTGTCAAAACCAAAAAAAACGGTGTCGATTCTTGATAGAGACAACTTTAAAAAAGAAAAGCCTTGAATATTGCTTTTGAATAATACCTCGGATTTGAACCAAGTAATCACCAATAATAAGGACAAACTAAATAATAATGTAACAAAAAGATAGCTTGCAATAATTTGTATCAAGGAATAAGTGACAGTGGAGATAAAAAAATAAAGGGTTAATGGTATTATGCAAAATAATACTAAAACAAAAATGGAAAGTTTGTTTGTTGTTAACAAGCCATGTCTTATCCAGAGAAGTTTAAATTCCCTTCTACTTTGATATAATAAACTAGCTAATATTTCACCTAATCGTTCCACATTATAAAGATAAGAATAAATGAAAACAAAAGAAACATGAAATGTTGTACAGATGTTGTACTGGTAAAAAAAAAGAAAACCTTTCAATCTCTTGAAAGGTTTGTCTTTGTTGACGTGGTCCCACTTGGGCTCGAACCAAGGACCACCTGATTATGAGTCAGGTGCTCTAACCAACTGAGCTATGGGACCCAAATTGGAGTGCAAATCTAATATTAATTTTAAAACTCTACAAGAAATTTATTCGTTTAAAATAATTTCCTGACAAAGCTCAATAAGTACGCCATTTGTTGTCTTAGGATGTAAAAACACAACCAACTTATTATCAGCACCTTTTTTTGGTATATCGTTTAAAACAATAAAGCCTTCTTTCTTTAATCGTTTTACTTCAACTTCAATATCATCAACATCAAAAGCAATGTGATGAACACCTTCTCCTTTCCTATTTAGAAACTTGGCAATAGGACTATCTTCATTTGTAGCCTCTAATAACTCAATTTTATTATTGCCTACTTTAAAAAATGATGTTTTTACGCCTTCGCTTTCAACAGCTTCTGTTTTATACTGTGGTTTTCCAAATAATTTGGAAAACAACTCATTAGAATCGTCAATGTTTTTAACTGCAATACCTATATGTTCAATTTTATTCATTAGAATTTTTTTTATTTCCGTGAAGATAAAAATCTCTGAATTATACCCAAATTCCATATCAAGATATGAAAATAGCAACCTAAAAGTAAGATAATCTTTAAATATCCGTTATTTTTGCATTCTAAACCTATAAATAGGTCGTAACAAATGAGCAACTTAGAAGAAAGTCAAAGACAAAAAAAAATAGCATCTGTTTTACAACGCGATTTAGTAGAAGTACTTCAAGGTGCAGCTACACAAGGCGGTATGCATGGTATTTTAATATCGGTATCTAAAGTAAAAGTAACAGTCGATTTGTCGGTTGCCAAGGTATACTTAAGTATTTTTCCAAACAACAAAGGAGCAGAACTTATAGAAGGTATAAAATCTAACGCGCCATTAATTAAACATGAAATAGCACAACGTACTAAAAATCAGTTAAGGCGTATGCCTCGTTTAGAATTTTTTATTGATGATTCTTTAGAATATATCGATCAAATAGATAAATCGTTAAAGGGAAAAGAAAACCCAATAAAAGACTCCGATTTACTTGATAAAAGAAAAAAATCGTAATTGAATCTATCATTATATATAGCAACACGTTATTTACGCTCTAAAAGCAGTAATAATGCTATTAATTTTATAACTATTATTGCTGTAATAGGCATTATTTTAGGAGCTGCTTCTTTATTTATAGTGCTCTCTGGCTTTGCTGGTTTAAAAGATTTTACACTACAATTTTCTAGCATTATAGACCCCGATTTAAAGGCTGAAACTATTGTTGGAAAATCATTTATTTTAACAGACGATGACACCTCTAAAATCAACAATATAGATGGCATTGCTTTATATTCAAAAGTTATTGAAGAGCGTGCCATTATTGCTTTTGATAGCAAAAACTACCCCGCAATTATTAAAGGGGTTGACGAACATTTTCAAAAAGTAGTAAATATAGATTCTGTTATAGAGTACGGCAGTTGGATAGATCAAAAATCTAATCAAATAATTGTGGGTTATGGCATTTCACACAATCTATCTATGGGCGTTTTAGACTATGCTAAACACGTTACCATTTATGTTCCAAAACCAGGAAAAGGACAAATAACTTCTACAAAAAGTGCCGTTAATGCTGTTAAAACACTTAATGTTGGTATCTTTTCTGTAAACGAAAAATTAGACGACTCTCATATTTTTACTCCTTTAGATTTAGCACAACACTTATTAAACTACAAACAAAATCAAATAAGTGCTATAGAATTTAAATTAAAAAAAGGTGCTGATGAAACTATTATAAAACAAAAAATTCAAACAATTTTAGGAGACAATTTTATTATAAAAAATAAAGCTCAATTAAATGATGCCCTTTATAAAATGTTAAACACCGAAAATTTAGCAGTTTATTTAATTTTTACACTCGTATTAATTATTGCATTTTTTAACGTAATAGGCTCTTTAATAATGATGATATTAGATAAAAAGAAAAGCCTTAATACCCTTTTTAATATTGGCGCCACCGTCGCAGATATTCGTAAAATTTTCTTCTACCAAGGCAGTTTAATGAGCATTATTGGCGGATTTATTGGTTTAGGCGTTGCTTTAATAATTACTCTGCTTCAAAAAGGATTTGACTTGGTTATGATAACCCCATCACTTGCTTACCCTGTTACCATAAAAATTGAAAACTTTGTTATTGTGTTTTTAACTATTTCGGTTTTAGGCATTATTGCGTCAAAAATAGCATCGGTTCGTATTACAAAATCGTTGGTTCAGAATTATTAGGGCGAGTAGCCATAAAAAAAATGGCAAACAGGCTTTATTAATGATTTCCTATTTTAAATTATTAAACATAAATGTTTCTGCTATATCTTTCTTGTGCTGAACTCGTTTTCAGCATCTCATCAAGTTTTTCTATATATCTTAAAATGAGTTTCAACACAAACTTATCGTTTAGCACAGAAAAAGATGCCGCATCAATCCTTCTCGCAAAAAACCACCTCGTCTTTCATTTTTATTCTAAAATGAAATCCACTCCTCCTTAAAAAAGGAGGAGAATAAAAACCATAGTTTATAAAAAACACTAGATAAATTACTTGAATTTTAGAACTGAAAGCGAATTCTATTCTCCTGCAAGGTCTTTTTTTGACCTTGTAGGTAACAAATTTAGACTAAACAGACTTAGACCTACAAGGTTTTTAAAACCTTGTAGGTCATTCAAAAGTTGTTAAAGCAAGTATTCCAAAAGTTTAAACTAAAAACTAATTAGCAGGTAGGTGCAAAAGCGATAGTAGTGGTTAGCTTTTGGCGAGGCGTACATTGAGCCAAAACTAGTAACCCTTCGACTGCGCTCAGGGTAAACTATTATCTCGGTGGCTTGCCATTTGCCATAAAAACATTTCTCTTTATTTGAAATACACCCCTATAATCCCCTCAAGGGGATATTTACTCGGTAAACTGAAAGTCTCCAAACTTTTCTAGTACCTCATCAAAGGCTGCAAAAACATCTGTTGATGCATCGCTAGTTACCATTTTCATTCGGTAGTCTTTAAAATGCGGAATGCCTTTAAAATAGTTGGTATAATGACGGCGAGTTTCAAAAACGCCCAAAATTTCGCCTTTCCAATCTATAGACATTTGTAAATGACGACGGGCGGCTTCTACGCGTTCTTGCATAGTAATTGGTCGGTAATGTTCGCCTGTATTAAAAAAGTGTTTTACTTGCTTAAAAAACCACGGATTACCAATACTAGCACGACCAATCATACAACCATCTAAACCGTATACATCTCGCATTTCCATGGCGCGTTCTGGAGATGTAACATCACCATTTCCAAACACAGGAATGTGCATACGCGGGTTATTTTTCACTTCAGCAATGGGTTTCCAATCGGCATCGCCTTTATACATTTGCGCACGAGTACGGCCATGAATAGCAATGGCTTTACAGCCTACATCTTGCAAACGTTCAGCAACCTCGACAATCCTAATAGAATCGTAATCCCAACCCAAACGGGTTTTTACCGTTATTGGAATATTGGTACGTTTTACCATTTCGGCAGTGAGTTGTTCCATAAGGCACACATCTTTTAAAATACCTGCGCCTGCACCTTTACTCACTACTTTTTTTACGGGGCAACCAAAATTAATATCGATAATATCGGGTTTTGAGGCCGCTACAATATCGATAGTTTGTAACATACTATCTAAATTAGCTCCAAATATTTGGATACCCACAGGACGCTCTTTTTCATAAATATCCAATTTCATAACGCTTTTTTCGGCATTACGAATTAAACCTTCACTTGATACAAACTCGGTATAAACAACATCGGCACCTTGTTCTTTACACAATGCACGAAAAGGCGGATCGCTTACATCTTCCATAGGCGCTAAAAGCAATGGGAAATCTGGAAGTTCTATGTTGTCTATTTTTACCACATTTTTATTTTGGGGCAAAATTAGTGTTTTTTGTGTTATGCTAAAAGATAGATAACTTATCGTTTCTCAAATGTTTTTTTTAATGCAAAAACTCCCATCCATACTTTAATAGCTTCGTTATAACTCCTACCTGTTATAATACTGCTATGTGTACTCTTAAAATAATCGATTATTTTTCAATAGTATAATGAGTATGCCTAACAATAGGAATACCCGTTGCGGTTATACCTTCTAAAGTCACTTTTACTTTAGTTTCAACTTCACTATTATAATACGTAGCCTCAATAGTCCCTGTTTCATCTGGATGTACATAAGGATTCCAATATAAGGTATTGCGTATAGATGTACTAGGATCTATTTTAGTAGGTAGGTTTTCTAGATCTGGTGAATAAAAAACACGGGCATCATAAAACCCGTCTATTTTTTGTTTTATAGAATGAAATACAGGAATAGCCTTTTTATTAATTTTTCCTTCCTTTGTATAAATTATAATAACGCCATTTCCTCCTCTAGAACCAAATATAGCAGTACTAGGTCCTTTGAAAGCTTCAATTTTAGCAACTTCATCAGTATTAACACCTCTTAAATCTGCTTGATCCCATTCAACACCATCAACCATTATATATGCTAGATTGCCGCCAAATCTAGCAAACCCAACATTACCTCCGCTAACTGTTACTCCTGGTATGGTAAACTGGATAAGCTGAAAAATATCTGTAAAATGCATGGTTTTTTCATCTACAACATAAGTGTTATCCCCTCTTCCGTATAAGCTCTGTGGTCCTTTATCTTTCTTTTTTACAATAATTTCTACTTCATCTAATACATTTTCAGCAGGAACTCCAAACATAACATGCTTTTTATACACCTTTTCTTTTATTATTTTACTTTGCGAAGTATAAACAATCTCATCACTTTTATAATTTACAGCCATTGGTGTTAACTGTAAAGAATCTAAGACAAACATGCCACTATTCTTTCCTTTTTCGTTTTTAACATTCAATAACATAGTAACCTCTCCTGCAAAAGCTAAATTTTTAAATTTAAACTTTCCTATACTATCTGTTAAACTAGTAAGCATACTCATTAGTCCATCCTGATTCATTAAGGCTAAAGTAACATCGCTATTTACTTTTGGCTTTTTGCCTAAAAGTTGTTTTACCATTCCTGATATGGTAATTCCTTTTTCTACATGATACCTAATACTATCTTTAACTTTTGGTACTGTTTTCCATAAAAAATCGCGCCACCCTTGTGTTAAAAGTAATAAGTCTAAATGATTCAACCTTTTAATATTACTATGATCAAAATAATAACTAGGGTTATTCACTTTACCTCTAATATCTGACTGCATTAAAAAATAAGAACATATGTTTATACCGTAATCCTTAGTTTCAACGCCATTCATATCTATACTACTTAAAGAAAAACTAGCAGGCACAACCTCTCCTATTTTAGATTTAGATGACACCGTTACCATTACTTTTTCTTTTGGCTTGTACACCCTTTTATTAGTAGCAACTGCAACATCAATATCGTGTTGCTTTTCAACATATACTAATCGCTCACTCTGTGGTTTTAAATTAGAGTCATATAATGTTAACTGACTAATACCTTCTGGGAAATCTGTTTTTGGCAATTCAAAAGAAAGTGATGTATTCGTTAAAGGCTGTGTACCTTCAAAATAAGAAATACCTCTTGTGTCGCATGTTATTGTAACTGGTGCATTAGGATACTGTAACAGAGTTTCTTTATTGGTCTTAACCGTTATAATATCTTTCCCATTTAGTTTTTTATAACTAAGTAAATAGCCTTGTTTATTTGCCTTTGGTAATGATATTTCTATATCATCTGTATTTGGAGAAGTAATCGTAGCATGATATCGTTCTCCTTTAACCGGTTTTAGGTTGAACTGTCCCATGCCATCATGAACACTCGCAAATAATGCAATTAATTCGTTATTAGAATTAAGAACCTTTCCTTGTATTTTTACAGGAAATCCATTAACATCTATAGCTTTAAAAGCAACAATACTTGAAACATTTTCTATAAGCGACCCACCTTCTGGAAAAAATTGAACCTTAATATTATTTTTAGTAGCTCCATTTATATCTTTATCTAATGTTTTATTTACTTTTTCATTTAAAGGAACATTGTTTTTAGTTGATGTCTGATTAAAGATATCCAAAATTTGAATCTCTTTATTAAATACAAAATCTTCACCAAAATTTCGACTCCAATTAGTATAAGCTCTTAGTTGATAGGTTCCTGATTTTTTAACTCCAATAGAATCTGTTAATTTAAAATCACCATGACCTAAACCTTCTTTTAATAATGTTTTATTACGAGCAATAATTTTAGAATCTGGAGAAATTAACTCTACATATAAAACATTACTATTATCAAACAGTAAGTTATTATAGGCATAAACGGAATAAGCCTTATACCATAAAGATTCTCCCATCGTATAATAATTACGGTCTGTGTGTAAATATATTTTTTCAATGTTGGGAGCCGAAACTTGTTCTTGAGTATTTGACGCTGTTTCTTGTGAATACAATTTAGAACTCATTAAAACGAATACTAATAAACAACCCAATAACCCATTTACTCCTAAACTTAATATTGCTTTTTTCATTTATAGCTTTGATTTATTTTGATTGACTTCTTTTAAAACGTTCATCTATACAAGACGCTTAAAAGTGTAAAAGTTACATTTTTTTTAAAAAACACCAATAATCTTTGACTTATTTAGAAAATAAAGAACCTAAAATTTCCATTAAAAAAATACTTAATGGACGAACTGCAAATAGCCAGTGTAAATTACATGTATTCAATCTTTCACGCCCATTTAAAAAACATCTATATTTGCAAAATCTTTTTTATGAAGATTGTTGACTATGAAGAATATTAGAAACTTTTGCATTATTGCACATATAGACCACGGTAAAAGCACACTTGCCGACCGTTTGTTAGATTTTACAGGATCTGTTACAGCTAGAGAGCAACAGGCTCAATTGCTAGACAGTATGGATTTAGAGCGCGAACGTGGTATTACCATTAAGTCGCATGCTATACAAATGGATTATGAATATAAAGGTGAAAAATATATTTTAAATCTAATTGACACACCAGGTCACGTAGATTTTTCATATGAAGTTTCACGATCTATCGCTGCTTGTGAAGGTGCTTTACTTATTGTAGATGCCGCACAAAGCATACAAGCACAGACTATTTCTAATTTATATTTAGCATTAGAAAACGACTTAGAAATTATTCCTGTACTTAATAAAGTAGATTTACCAAGTGCCAACCCAGAAGAAGTAACCGACGATATTGTAGATTTATTAGGTTGCGATCCCGAAGAAGTTATTCACGCCAGTGGAAAAACTGGTTTTGGAGTTGAAAATATTTTAGCAGCAGTTATTGATCGTATTCCAGCACCTAAAGGAGATCCTAATGCACCGCTTCAAGCACTTATTTTCGATTCTGTATACAATACTTTTAGAGGTATTGAGACTTATTTTAGAGTGTTTAATGGCGAAATTAAAAAAGGACAAAAAATTAAATTTGTTGCTACAGATAAAGAATATTATGCTGATGAGGTTGGAACTTTAAAACTTACTCAAGTAGCAAAACAAAGTGTAAAAACGGGTGATGTTGGTTATTTAATAACCGGTATTAAAACTGCTAAAGAAGTAAAAGTAGGTGATACCATCACCGATTTCGCAAACCCTACAACCAATATTGTTGAAGGTTTTGAAGATGTTAAACCTATGGTATTTGCAGGTATTTACCCTGTTGATACTGAAGATTACGAAGAGCTTCGTAACTCTATGGAAAAATTACAATTAAACGATGCGTCGTTAGTATTTGCTCCTGAAAGTTCGGCTGCTTTAGGTTTTGGTTTCCGTTGTGGATTCTTAGGAATGTTGCATATGGAAATTATTCAAGAACGTTTAGAGCGTGAGTTTGATATGACGGTGATTACTACAGTTCCCAATGTATCGTACCATGCTTTTACAAATAAAAACCCTGAAGAAGCTTTTATAGTAAATAACCCATCCGATTTACCAGATCCTTCAACCGTTAACCGTGTAGAAGAGCCTTATATTAAAGCAACCATTATTACTAAATCTGATTTTGTTGGTAACGTGATGTCGCTTTGTATTGAAAAAAGAGGACTTGTACTAAATCAAACGTATTTAACCACAGAACGTGTTGAGTTAACCTTTGAAATGCCTTTAGCAGAAATTGTTTTCGATTTTTACGATCGTTTAAAAACGGTTTCAAAAGGATACGCTTCTTTCGATTACCATCCAATTGGTATGAAAACCTCTAAACTTGTTCGTTTAGACATTTTATTAAACGCACTACCTGTTGATGCGCTTTCGGCTTTAATACATGCTGATAACGCTCAGAACATTGGTAAAAAAATGTGTGAAAAATTAAAAGAATTAATTCCTCGTCAGCAATTTGATATTCCTATACAGGCAGCAATTGGAGCGAAAATTATTTCTCGTGAAACAATAAAAGCTTTACGTAAAGATGTTACTGCCAAATGTTATGGTGGTGATATTTCTCGTAAACGTAAATTACTTGAAAAACAAAAGAAAGGTAAAAAACGTATGCGTCAAGTAGGTAATGTAGAAATACCTCAGCAAGCTTTTATGGCTGTACTTAAGCTAAATGATTAATAAATAAAAATAGCTATTCAAATTTGAATAGCTATTTTTATTAAATCAAGGAACTTAGTTTATTTACAAGTAGCTCCAGAAGTTTTGATTGCAGAAACATAACCTGCATATTCAACACCAGAATCTTGACCTGCAATAAAAGCATTTCCATTTTCTCCCTCACAAATCTGAATGGCTGGAGCATTTTGTACCGTACAAGATGTACACTTATCATCACCACCATCATCATCTTTATCGCATGATGCAAATCCTAAAGTTCCAATAGCAAGAGCTAATAACATAAATTTTTTCATAAATATCTTTTTATTAAATTCCTGCCAAATGTAGAAAAGTTACAGGCGTAAGAAAAAAGGGACTCCCTCAAAAAAAGTAAGGTTTTTAAGTAATTTATCTGAAGGCGTTTTGAATGATTAAATAAACCCTTTTCATATTACAGAAATAGAGAATATACCAACTTGAGGTAATAGACTCATTAATGAAACTAGAGAGTTACTATAATACTTAAAAATATTTTTTCACAGGTATTTTTATATCAAATTCTGTTCCTTTATTATTTTCCAGAGGTGAGTTTATTTTAAGTTCACCTTCTAATTTTAAAACTCTGGATACTATATTCTTTAAGCCTATTCCTTTATTCTTTTTTTCTGTGTTAAACCCCATACCATCATCTACGATATTAATTCTTAAAGCATCGTTTTTCAATGTAAAAGAAACTGAAACAACTGTTGCTTTTGCATGTTTTACTATGTTTTGTATGGCTTCTTGAATGATTCGGTACATTTCAACCCGCATGGTCTCATTAAACAATGAAAACTTTATTTCGCCTTCATTTATAATTTTATACTTAAAGTTTCCT
>TARA_R110002050_G_scaffold218732_3_pt1 | contig 12591 bp, 10 predicted proteins | sample TARA_R110002050 | Tara Oceans TARA_R110002050 (sample SAMEA4396988) | marine metagenome | biome: Polar Biome; feature: [DCM] deep chlorophyll maximum layer (ENVO:01000326); material: water (ENVO:00002006), including particulate matter (ENVO:01000060) such as... | depth 25 m
ACTATGGTTGGTAGAAAGTAGAATGCCAGAAACTCGAGTAGCTTGATCCATTAGCTGATAGGTGTAATCTAAAAATACGATGTAATTCAATTTCTTTTCAAACGCAAAACCAAGTCCGTATGTTGGGCGAATTGGAATTGATGTTCTCACATCTTCCGATTGAAAAACTGTATCTCTAAAATCTTCTAATCCAACAGCTCCTGTGTAATTTCTTAAATATCGATTTTCAGTTGCGTTAATTCCTTCAAATGGAGAAACTTTTAACCCTAAAATTATTCGACTTTTATTATTTACATCTTTAAAATACTGCAATCCAAAATCAAAAGACAGATCGCTAACAATTATTTCACTGTTATCTAGCGTATTAAAAAACTCGGTGTTTGTATTATCAAAAACTATTCTTCTATTTTCTTTAATATTTCCAAATAGAAAATTACTTGTCACTCCTAATGAGAAGTTTTTATTCAATAAAACTCCAGTCCCAATAAACACTCTGTTTACTCCTCCTGAACCTTCAAATGAGCTGTTTGTATTAACTGAATTAACTGAAGAATTAAAGGTGTAATCATAACCCACACTTGAAAAAGGCAAAATTCCAATTGCCATCCCCCACTTTTCACCTAATGGAAAACCCAAAGACATGTGACTAAGTTGCGTGGTTGAGCCAGCTCTTTCTTGACCGTTGCTTGTGTATTGTGTATTGCGATTGTGCAATCCAGCTTCAAAAGTGGTTAAGCTAATGTTGGAAAAAGATGCTGGATTTGAGGGATTAATGTAATTGGTTCCCCGATCATTTAATTTTGCATTGCTTCGAGACAATGAATCATAAACTACAGGTCGGTATTGATATGGTCTCCAAGCGATGCCTGCACCACCCATTCCATAATTTCCGTTGAAACCACCACGCTCAATTAGTCCTGCACCGAATTGAGAATAGGGTGAATCTGTATTCCTTTGAGCGGGTGCAACAGCACTAATTAGCAATAAAAAAACGCTAAATGCTAAAGCTTTATAGATGGTGGTGTATAAGAATTTCATTTAAGCCCTTTAGCACTAAATTTGGGTCTGCAAAGATGCCATTTTTTAATTCCTTTTCAAAGAAATTTGCATCTCCGCCAGTAAGAACTATTTTCAAGTCAAAAAATTGCTTCTGATAAGAGGAAATAAAGCCATTTATTTCTTCAATTAATCCATTTATTACTCCCGACAACATAGAGGTAATCGTAGTATTTCCAATCGTTTCAGGCTTAGTAATTGTGTCCCAGTGCAGCAATGGGAGCTGATTGGTATAATTATTCAAAGCATTCAAGCGCATTTGAACTCCAGGAGAAATTGCGCCGCCCATGTATTCATTTTTTGCTGTTAAAAAATCATAAGTAATACAAGTACCACAGTCGATTACCAATAAATTTTGATTTGAAAATTGAACTGAAGCTCCAATTACAGCAGATATTCGGTCTTTTCCCAAAGTTTCGGGACTTTGATACTTTATTAGAATGGGCAATTTAGAATCTGGCCTTAAGTGGATTAGTTTTTCTCCAAACTTTTCTAGATTCAATTGCACCTCAGCACTTTTGTTGACAGAAGATACAATGTAAAAATCTGCAGGATATGCTTCAAATATTTGATGATTCTTTTCTAATTCCTCGTTGTTTAAAAGAAAAGACTGCAACAATTTGCGTTCTTGGAAAAGACCAAACTTTGTTCTGGAGTTTCCAATATCTATGGCAAGGTTTAGACTCATCTTTTTTTCTTCGGAGCAAAATTAACTAATCTACTGTAGGTTCAACGCTTTTGAAGAGATATTAAACGTGTTTTTGAGGATTCAATTTTTAGCTAAAGTGTGGTATTGTAATGATTTGTAAAATTGTTTGTCTTAAATTACACTGCTAGAAGAATTATTTTTACATTTGCCGACCATAAAAAAAGGTGCCATAGCTCAGTCGGTAGAGCAAAGGACTGAAAATCCTTGTGTCGCTGGTTCGATTCCAGCTGGCACCACTTTTTGAAAGCCATCAAATTTGATGGCTTTTTTTATTTACAGAAGCCATTTCTAAGCATAAGAATATTCCGACAAAGAATAAGGTTATCTTAAAAAGAATTGATAATTTTGGCGACCGTTTTGTTCTCAGAGAACATTTTGCCCAGATGGCGGAATTGGTAGACGCGTTGGTCTCAAACACCAATGCCCTCGGGCGTGCCGGTTCGACTCCGGCTCTGGGTACTTTAAAACAAAACCCTCTCATTTTTAGAGGGTTTTGTTTTTTATATTGATTCATTTAATATCTTCAAATAGAATATCCATTTCAAAGGAATTTTCTACTATCTCTTGAAAATTTTCATTCTCAACCACGCCATAAGTTGTTATCATTGTAATTACAACAACATCTTTTGTTTTAGTATCTTCTTTAAATTTTGATACTTTGTTTCTTAGGTCTTTAAGTTCATTCTTGCCTATTTTATATGGCGTGTTGTAAAATTTCATCTCACACAAGTTAATCCAATTATCTGCCCTTTTTATAACTAAATCTACTTGAGCACCATCCGTAGACCAACTTGAGTTTGTTGAGTGAATCCCTTGTATTTTAAGCGCTTTTTTAATTTGGGTAATGTGTTTGAGACAAATTGTTTCAAAATTAAATCCAGCCCATAATACATATGATTGTTGTTGAAACATTGTTTTCCAAAAATTCTCTCCTTGATTCTTGTTTGGCTCGATATATTTTAAATAAAATTTCGAATATTCATCGGACAAACGATGTAACATTTTCCGAACTTTTTTATCATATGCCGGGTATTTCGTTACAAACCCTGAGGCAATCAACTCTTCAAGTGCTCTTGTGAAGGCTCCTCCACCTGCATGTTTTGATTTTTTTATAAGATCAGTTCTTGAAATTCCTTTTCCTGAGCCTCCCAGTGCTCGGACGATTGATCTATGAGATGAGGAATGATTAAATAATGATTCAAAAATTTCATCAAATTCGTTTACCAAATCACCTGAAGAGTCAAAACAGAGTCTCTGTATTGATTGCACAACACTTTCTCCTTTCCTAACTTTATTTAAATAATGTGGAACGCCACCAATAGCAATATATAGGTGGAGTACATGATAGTTTCCCCATTTTATATTTTTGCTTTTTAAAAATTCTTGAGTTTCGAATAATGTAAAAGGCTTAATCTGTAATTTATACGTAAGGCGTGCATGCAAACTTCCTTCATTCGATATTACATTCTGCACCATATAGGATGCAGCAGAGCCGCATAACACTACTATAATGTCGTTTCGTTTCTCACAATAGGTATTCCAGAAATGGCCGAAATACATTCTAAAATCAGATTTATGTGTATCAAGCCAAGGCATTTCATCTATGAAGATTACTTTTTTACTTTGGCTTCTTAAACTGTTGATGTATATCTTCAAAAGTTCAAATGCATCCTTCCAGCCTTTGGGTTTATCATCTCCTTTTATTTTGTTGGAGACTCTTTTCAGTTCATCAAAAAAGATATCAAGTTGTTTATCTTGATTGCCGCCATATAGTCCTGTTACTTCAAACCTAATATGTTTCTCGTATACATTTCGTATTAGATAGGTTTTGCCTATTCTTCGTCTTCCGTAAATGGCGATAAGTTAAGAGTTTTCAGACTTTAAGCTTTCTTTTAATCTCTCCGTTTCATATTTTCTTCCTATCATAACACTATACTTATTTACTTCCCAAAGATAGTGATAAATATTAGTTATGGGAAGTTAATACTCTGGTTTTGAGATAAGATTTAATTGCCTGCCTTTTAATACATCGTCCCTCCGCTACCACGCGATTTGCATCGCGTGGTCTAGAAAAACGCGACAAAACTGTTTCCAACCCTGCTAGCTATTAATTAAAATACGATTGTTTACTTTTGAGTTACTACAAGATGAAACAGCTAAGATTTATATTTTTAATTGCTTATCTCTTTATAGGGTTTTATGCGAAGGCTCAGATAGGATGCTTATATATTAACTCTTTAAATGAAAAAGATACTTTATACATTTTTACATCTGTTGTAAGAGAAAGATATGAAGAAGAAAACATAGTAAAGTTGTATAAGAGAAATGAAAAGTTTTATGCTACAATTAAAAAGAATAAAAACGAAGTAATTAGGTTAAATCAAAAACAATTAAATTTATTTAGATTATTCGAACTAAATTTAAGAAACCAATCTTTAGAAGGAGATGAGTTATTAATTTCTGGAAGCATGTCTAGATATGAATTAGTATTTAAAAATGGTCAGATATCTTTTTCTTCAAGAATCAGTTATTTTGATATTTATAAAGAAATTTTAGGCTATGAAATTGAATCTATAAAAATGGATGAATAATAGAAAACTCCGCTACCGCGCGATTGCATCACTTGATCAGTTACTTAGCCACTAATACTTCATCTAACAACCCTTTCAGATTGTAAAATTTTTAATTCAAACTCACGAGTTAAAATACTGATTTTCTGTTTTTAGTATACTGTGCGGTAGTGGAGTTATATAACCCATCAAAAGATAGCTCAATTTCTTAAAACTTCCCATAGCTTATATGTGTAAGCTTTTTCTTATTAGTTTCCAATAAGTATAATTCAATCCAGTTATGTAACTTAAACTGATTATCTGTTAATTCAGGGTCATCAATAGATTTTGAGTATGCAATAATAACATTCTCTATTTCAATGTCCGAAGTAAAATATGACTTTACCTCCTCGAATTGCAAAAAAGCTTTTAAGTTATTTAGTTCCTCATTTGAAGGTTTATGCCATTTTATCATTTCCCAATTTCTATTTCCCATTTTATATATTGGATAATCACCAATGCTATCGAGGTCAATATTTTCACTGTAGTTGTATGTATTAAAAGTCGTTATTCCTTTCTTATCTGACTCGTTGCTAACAAGTTGATGTTTTTTTGGCAATAAAAAGTCTTCTTGCATTTTCCAGTAAGAATTGGTACATGAAATAGAAAAAAGTACCAGTGTGAATATGATTAAATGTTTCATCTTTTTATAATTATTTCAGCATATCCTGCGACTGCGCCACCTGAGTAACTCACCCCAAATTTTAAACGAACTCTCCAATTCCATCCAGCTAAAATAATGATTTCAAAAATCTTCTTTACCTCTTTCAATAAAGCAACACGCTAAAACGAGTTCAGCATGACATTCCGTTTCAATACCTAATAATCGGAATTACATCATCCACCAAATCAATCCTCTATTTAATTGGAAATTAACAAATTAGTAATTACTAATTAAATTTTTTGTATTTGTTAAGAAAAAATCTATTTTTATCAAACCTGACAATTATCATTTTATCTCGCTTAACGGTGGGTCAACTTTGCGAAAAATAGCTTTATGAGTGTTTTAATCATTCTAATCTTAGTCAGTCTTCTAGTAGCAATCGCTTTTCTGATTGCATTCATTTGGTCTGTTCGCTCTGGGCAGTATGAAGATGACTACACTCCCTCTGTTAGAATGCTCTTTGATGATCAACCAATAACTAAAAAAGAAAATCAATCCAAATCTAATACAAGTTCAAAATGCAAATAGAAAAATTTAGTTACGACAATAACATTGTGCGCCTTTTTGCTAATGCAACCATTTTATGGGGAGCAGTTGGCATGCTTGTCGGTCTTTTAGTGGCCTTTCAATTTATTTTTCCAGCTCTCAACTTTGGGATTGAATACACCACTTTTGGTAGGGTTCGTCCATTGCACACCAATGCAGTGATCTTTGCCTTTGTTGGAAACGGAATTTTTGCCGGAGTGTATTATTCCCTTCAGCGTTTGCTAAAAACAAGAATGTACAGTGATTTACTCAGCAAAATAAACTTTTGGGGTTGGCAATTGATCATTGTTTCGGCAGTCATTTCATTGCCGATGGGTTATACTACTTCAAAGGAATACGCTGAATTAGAATGGCCAATTGACATTGCCATTGCTATTATATGGGTGGTTTTTGGATGGAACTTATTTGCAACTATTTTAAAAAGAAGAGAGCGCCATTTATATGTAGCAATTTGGTTTTACATCGCCACCTTCGTTACAGTTGCTGTGCTTCACATTGTCAACTCTTTTGAGTTGCCAATTAGTTTCATGAAAAGTTATTCTTGGTATGCAGGAGTGCAAGATGCATTAGTACAATGGTGGTATGGACACAATGCAGTAGCATTTTTCCTCACCACTCCCTATTTAGGATTGATGTATTATTTTGTTCCAAAAGCAGCTAATCGACCAGTTTTCTCTTATCGTTTATCGATTATTCACTTTTGGGCTTTAATTTTTCTCTACATCTGGGCAGGGCCGCATCACTTGTTATACACCTCTTTACCAGATTGGGCTCAGTCTTTAGGAGTGGTTTTTTCCATCATGTTAATTGCTCCATCTTGGGGAGGTATGATTAATGGATTATTGACTTTGCGTGGTGCATGGGATAAAGTAAGAGACAGTGCAGTGCTAAAATTCATGGTTGTTGCAATTACCGCTTATGGTATGTCAACTTTTGAAGGTCCAATGCTTTCGCTTAAAAATGTAAACGCTATTGCACACTATACTGACTGGATTGTAGCTCACGTGCATGTTGGAGCTTTGGGATGGAATGGGTTTTTAACTTTTGGAATGCTTTATTTCTTGTTTCCAAAGTTATTTAACACTAAACTCTATTCGATGAAGATGGCCAATTTCCATTTTTGGATTGGAACACTTGGTATTTTGTTTTATGCCATTCCATTGTATTGGGCAGGATTTACTCAAAGCCAAATGTGGAATGATTTTACTGCTGACGGATTTTTGAAATACCCAAACTTCTTAGAAACAGTTACTAGCATTATTCCAATGTACGCTTACCGAGCAATTGGTGGTTTACTCTATTACATTGGAGTTATTGTCATGATTTTCAACTTAGTATTAACTGCAAAACATGGTAGTTTTATTGCCAATGAAGAAGCTGAAGCACCTGCTTTAGAGCCATTATCTCCTACTTACAAAGACGAGCATTGGCACAGAGTTTTCGAACGCAAGCCAACCTTGTTGTTGATTGGCTCTTTGGTTGTTATTTTAATCGGTGGTATCATCGAGATGGTTCCTACCTTTTTGGTAAAATCAAACATTCCTACAATTGCTAGCGTGAAACCATACACTCCACTAGAGTTACATGGAAGGGATGTATATATTCGTGAAGGTTGTAATAATTGCCACAGTCAAATGATTCGTCCATTCCGTTCAGAAACTGAGCGATATGGAGAATATTCCAAAGCAGGGGAGTTTGTTTATGATCATCCATTTTTGTGGGGTTCTAAACGAACTGGTCCAGATTTGGCACGAGAAGGTGGCAGTAAATTAAAGAAACCAAATTCATGGCACTTCAAACACATGTATGCTCCTGAAAGTGTTTCTTACGGTTCTATTATGCCTCCTTATCCTTGGCTATTAGACAAAACCTACGACACAACAATTACTGCTGACATGATTAATGCGATGATTACCTTAGGTGTTCCTTATGAAGAAGATTATGCGCAAAGAGCAAATGCTAATTTGGTAATTCAAGCTGATGAAATTGTTGCTGATATGAGAGAAACGTTGGAAGAAGAAGGGTTTGAAGTATCTCCAGATCGACAAATAATTGCACTAATTGCTTATTTACAGCGATTAGGTGTTGACATTGAAAAAGAAACAACTGCTAAAAAATAAAAGATGCTAAAGTTTATAAAACACAACATGGATACAATAGTTGGGATTGAGATTTTTCCTCTCATCTCCTTCATTATTTTCTTCTTGTTTTTCATTGTTCTTTTTATTTGGGTTGCCAAAATGAAAAAAAGCGAAGTAGCTGAATTAGCTGCAATGCCTTTAGAAGAACAAGAAAATGATGCATCAAGTAAAACATTTGAAAACTGATAACTATGAAATCATACATAACAGCCGCCTTCATAGCCCTCATGCTTCCTTTGAGTGGCTTTTCGAATAACAGCATTGCCCAAGCCAGTGGTTTTTCTGATACCATGCTTTTAACTTTAATGTTGGGATTCATTGCCCTTTTATTAGTCATTATTAAAGCATTGGCTAAAAGTATTGAAGGCATCAGCAAAGGTTCTGCTGAATCAAAGTCTAATGGAAATGGAGGTAAAATTACTGCCCTAGCTATACTTAGTATTTTAGGTTCCACTAATCTTCAAGCTGCTGAAAATGCAACAAGTACGAGTTCATTCGTTATGAGCGACAGTCTTTTTTGGTTGTTGTTGAGCTTAATTGTGTTCTTAGCAATTATTGTTGGTGTTTTATTCAAGTCTTTATTGACACTGATTAAATTAGAACATGGAGTTGAAGAAGAGGAAGAGGTTGAAGAGGAAAGCATTTTTAGATCTATTGGTTTAACAGACAATGTGCCACTTGAGGAGGAAGCTACTGTGATGATGGATCATGAGTACGATGGGATTAGAGAATTAGACAACAATTTGCCACCTTGGTGGAAATACATGTTTTATGCGACCATAATTTTTGCTGTTGTTTACCTCATTCGTTTTCACATTACCGGACATGGTAAACTCAGCCACGAAGAGTATTATGCTCAAATGGAAGAGGCTCAATTACAAAAAGCGGAATTTATGGCCAATGCGGAAGATTTGATAACAGAAGACAACGTGACTTACCTTGTTGATGAAACTGCCATCAGTAAAGGTGCTGCTATTTACAAAGGAAATTGTGCAACGTGCCATGGTCAGTTAGGAGAAGGAGGTGCTGGACCAAACCTTACAGATGAGTATTGGATTCATGGTGGTAACATTAAAAGTGTATTTAAAACCATTAAATATGGAGTTCCTGCTAAAGGAATGATTGCATGGCAAACGCAGTTTAATCCAAGTCAAATGCAAGAAGTGGCAAGTTATGTTTTGAGCTTGCAAGGCACCAATCCTCCAAATGGGAAGGCTCCCGAAGGCGAGCTTTTTGTGGAAGAAGAAAAACCAACAGAAGAAGTTGAAGAAACAACGGAAGAAGCAGAAGAAAAGACAGAAGAAGAATCAACAGAATAGGTTAGGACCTATAAAATTATGAGTGAGAAGGAAGAGTACATGGATCAGAGTTTTCGGGACTCTATTGGTACTATTGATGATGAGGGAAAAAGAAAGTGGATTTATCCAAAAAAACCTAAAGGACGGTTTTACAAATGGAGAACTTGGGTCAGCGTCATACTTTTAGCTTTATTGTTTTCTGGTCCATTTCTACGAATTAATGGCAAACCCCTCTTATTAATCAACATTTTAGAGCGAAAATTTATTCTTTTTGGTCAAGTTTTTTGGCCGCAAGATTTTTACATTTTTGTCTTGATAATGCTCGCAGGAGTTCTTTTTGTAGTTCTCTTTACTGTTGTTTTCGGTCGGCTTTTCTGTGGATGGGTTTGTCCACAAACCATTTTCTTGGAAATGGTTTTCAGAAAAATTGAATACTGGATTGAAGGAGATTACAAGCATCAAAAGAGATTGGACGAAGGGCCATGGAATGCTGAGAAAATTCGAAAAAAAGTAGTTAAACACATCATCTTCTTTCTAATTTCATTTCTAATCGCCAATACTTTTTTAGCATACATCATCGGCTCCGACGAATTATTGGAAATTATGACATCGAGTCCTTTGGAACACATCGGTGGTTTGATTTCTATTTTAATTTTTACAGGCGTTTTTTATTGGGTGTTCACCTGGTTTAGAGAGCAAGTCTGCATTGTGGCTTGTCCTTATGGAAGACTGCAAGGAGTGATGCTAGACCGAAATTCTATTGTTGTTGCTTATGATTATGTTCGTGGTGAACTAAGAGGAAAATTCAAAAAGAATGAAAATCGAGAAGCCGCAAATAAAGGAGATTGCATTGATTGTCACCAATGTGTGAATGTTTGTCCAACAGGAATTGATATTCGAAATGGAACACAACTAGAGTGTGTGAACTGTACCGCTTGTATTGATGCCTGCGATGAGATCATGGAAGGTGTCGGTTTACCAAAAGGACTTATTCGCTACGACTCTGAAGAGGGAATAGTAAATAAAACTCAGAAGATTTTTTCTACAAGAACTATTGGATATTCAATCGTTTTAATGTTGATTATTGCTGTAGTTTCCTTTCTATTTTTAATTCGCACAGATGTGGATGCCACCATTTTAAAAACTTATGGTCAGCAGTACCAGAAGAGAGAAAACAATGAAGTAAGTAATCTTTATAATTACAAAATCATCAATAAAACCTTTGAAAACATTGAAGCTGAAATACGCTTGATGAATGGGGAAGGTACCATTGAAATGATTGGACAAGATGACTTTATAATTCCATCGGAATCTATGGCAGAGGGAACTTTTTTCTTGGTACTTAACATGAATGATTTAGAAGATCGAGAAACAAAGTTAAAGTTTGGTATTTACGATAAGAATGGCGAATTATTGGATCAGGTTAAAACCTCCTTCTTAGCACCTGTAAAACGAAAAAAATGAAACTGAATTGGGGAAATAAAATCGCTATAGTTTATATTGCTTTTGTGGTGTTTACTTTGGGCATGGTTTATTTGAGCTTTGGCGAAAAGTTTGAACTAGTCACCGAAGATTACTATGCTAAAGAATTGGCTTATCAAGATCAAATCGATAAAAAATCTCGTTTGAGAGCACTTGAAGAAAAAATTAAAGTGAGTGTTGAAAATCAAAATCTTACTATAGAATTTCCTCATCCAAATGAAACTGTTATCAAGGGAAAAATTGTTTGTTTTCGTCCATCTGATGAAGGCAGAGATTTTGAAGAAGCAATCAAACTGAACGATAAAAAACACGCTATTCCACTTACTAAATTTATTAAAGGCAAGTATTTGATTCAAATTGATTGGATGGCAAATGAGGTAACTTATTACACCGAAAAAACCATAATAATTCCTTAAGCATGACCTACTTGACGGCATTTTCCATTGGACTTTTGGGTAGTTTGCACTGTGTTGGAATGTGTGGACCAATTGCTTTTGCTTTGCCTTTAGACAGAAGCAATAAATCAGCTCAATGGATGGGTGGTTTGTTATACAATATTGGTAGAACCGTCAGCTATTTCCTACTCGGTTTTGTTTTTGGAACGATTGGTTTTGGATTTTCATTAGCCGGTTTTCAGCAGTGGGTTTCTATAACAGCGGGAGTGATTATTATTTTAAGTGTGTTGCTTCCAACATTTTCAAAAAAGCTTCCAATTAACTTCTCCTTCTATTCTTTGTGGTTAGGAAAATTAAAAGGAGAATTATCAAAGCGCTTTGGAAAAAGCACTTATCAAAACCTGTTTGCAATAGGGTTGCTAAATGGGCTGCTTCCATGTGGCTTGGTTTATATTGCTATTGCGGGTTCTATTGCCATGCAAAGCCCTTTTAATGGCGGTTTGTTTATGGTAGCTTTTGGTTTGGGAACACTTCCCATGATGTTGGGAGTTGCCTTTTATGGCAATCAGCTTAAGCAATGGTTTCAGCCTAGATTTAAAAATTTTATCCCTGTTTTTATTGTTGTAATTGGCGCTATGTTCATTTTAAGAGGCATGAACCTTGGAATTCCTTATTTGAGTCCTAAGATTTCAAATGAAACAAGCATTACAAAATGTCATTGATTTTATGTATTGGAAATCACTCTCAAAAGCAGAAGTAAATAATCGTGTAGCGAAAGCTCTTAAAGAGAATTCCAATTATTCGAAGGGTAAAATTCTGGGTATTCCTGGAACTTTTTTGGATGAGGAGGAATTTTATCCGGATGCTTCTTTTTTAAAAGATGCTCCTTTTCTAAGAACATTGATTGCCAACCCAAACCACATAGGTTGCCATACACTAAACAAAGAGAGTTCTCCGATTTTTAAAGGCACACAAAAAATCGAGAAAGAACTCATCAAACTTTGCGCTGAAGAAATTTATCAATCTATTCCTAATCAAGTTGATGGCTATGTTGCTACAGGAGGAACAGAGGGAAACATAGAAGCAATGTGGATTTATCGCAATTATTTTATGCGCGAATATCAAGCTGAAGTGAATCAAATTGCTGTTTTGTTTTCAGAAGACACTCATTACAGCATCACAAAAGGATGCGATTTGCTGCAATTAAAACCTCTTATGGCAGCAGTTGACCATACAAGCAGAGCAATAGATTTAGGCAACTTAAAACAGCAATTAAAAGCAGCTAAAAAAGAGGGGGTTAAGTATTTTATCGTTGTTTTAAATTTATCTACCACCATTTTTGGTTCTGTAGATGAAATTGAGCCTGTAGTACAATTACTCGATCAAGAGGGGCTATTATTTAAATTGCATATAGATGCGGCGTTTGGTGGCTTTATCTATCCATTTACCAACCCAAATTCCAATCATCATTTTGGCAATCATCGGGTGAGTTCTATCTCAATTGATGGGCATAAAATGCTCCAAACTCCTTATGGAACAGGGCTGTTTCTAATTCGAAAGGGGTTTATGAAATACGTCATCAACCAACAGGCGCAGTATGTGCCAGGTTTAGATTATACCATTTGCGGTAGCAGAAGTGGCGCCAACGCTATAGTTATTTGGATGCTTTTAATGAATTATGGATCGGAGGG
>TARA_R110002050_G_scaffold81742_1_pt1 | contig 12585 bp, 27 predicted proteins | sample TARA_R110002050 | Tara Oceans TARA_R110002050 (sample SAMEA4396988) | marine metagenome | biome: Polar Biome; feature: [DCM] deep chlorophyll maximum layer (ENVO:01000326); material: water (ENVO:00002006), including particulate matter (ENVO:01000060) such as... | depth 25 m
CGAATTTACCCTTGTTTGGTGCTGTGGAAGTACCTTTCATATTTATTTGGCACTCTTTAATGCTTTGTTTAAAGCAACGATCATATTTTTATTAAACTTATTATTTATAAACCCCTGTCCTATCTGGTAGAAAGGGAATTTAGCTTTATAAACAGCCTTATCTTTAAACGCTATAAGTAAATCAACAACCTTGCCTTTGTGAGTTTTATAAACCCCAGTCATATTTCCTATGGTTAATATCTTTTGATTTTTACCTTTAACAACTCCAGATTTTTTACCAGCTATATTGCCATATTGATTGAGCTTTGCATGTCGAGTAGGGATAGCAAACTTCTTACTGTTAGATCTAACGCCGCCATCTATTTGATATTTTAAATATTTAGCAACTTCATCTTTAAGATATAACAAACCAAACAAATTCTTTTTGTTAGCTTTCTGAACCATAAATCCTTTCTGCGTAAATGGTGTTGGGTTATCTAATTTCTTTTTAGTCTGCTTACCCATCTCCTTTCTTAACTGGAATAGTGTGGCGTTAATAGCATTGGCTGTAGCAAATGGGATCTGTTTCTTTTGTGTTTTAGATAATCCCTTGGTAACTTCCTTGATGTTAGTTTTTATATCTATCTTCATAGAGACTTCCACCAAGATTTATTATTAAAAGATAAGCCAAACTCCTTGGCCTTCTTTAATATTGTTGTCTTGCTAACGCCCAGAGATAAGGCTGCATCATGTGATGACTTACCAGACTCTATTTGTTGCTTTAGTTTGTTTGGATCAATGTTCTTTGTTTTGTTTGTCATAATTACCTTTTGTTGTTTATAAATTATAAATCATAAAATGATCTGATTGTTTTCTACTTCATTACCCCAGCTATCCCAACCATCTACTGACTGCCTTGCAAACAATTCAATTCTTGGTAAGTCTCCACATAAATCAATTATTCTATTTCTAGCACAATCTGGTTTTCTCGAATGTTCCCTTATAGGCTCATAAATAATTTGATGTACTGACTTTGATACTCTTGATGGCTTACCTTTGGTTGCAAGTAAACATATTTCATTGTTAGCTCTAGTCCAATGCCCTAAACCCCAGAAAAAACTATCTGCTATTTTATTTTTCTTTACCCAGCTAAAACCACAAGTTTTATATATAAAACCCCATTCTTCTATCGTTTTTAACCCTTCTTTTAATAAAGGATATGTAACCCATAACATAAGAACACAATTATCATCAGCAATATCTTGAACTGGTAAACTGTATATATCCTCTATGTCCATGCATTCATAATGATTTTCAGCAGACTTTTTTTCCTTTCCTTTGCCAGACCAAACCTTATATGTCCAAGGCGGATCAGCATAGATTATGTTGTACTTTTTATCTGGAAACGGAATCATTTTACACCCAATCATCCTTCAATATGTCCATTGCAATCTTTGAATAGCCATGGGCATCAAGAAAACTATCTTTATGCCCTGGATTGTTACAGCCCCTAATAGCTTTCATAGCTATCATCATTGCTGCAACCTGAGTGCTTGATAGATGCTTACCTAACATAGCGCCCCACACCTGCGCCAGTTGGCCCATAAACATGTCTGCCCTGCCATAATCCTTGCCCTTTTCTTCTAGGATCTTATCAATTTCCATTTAACTCTCCAGGTATTGTTTATATTTTTTTGCTAACTTAGTACCAGAGAATCTTTTTTCATCACCAAATCCACAGCAATTAGATTGTGGTTGCAAAATATCATGGAAAGCATTTACTAAATCTGGCAATTCATTCATTCCCCAACCTTTACCATTAATTTGAAAAATAGTATCTGCAATAGCTGCAGTACTGTTTATCTTTTCCAAATCAATTTCATAATGTACAAAGAAGCCGCCTTTGGGATAAGAAACAGAGCCATCTTTGTTTGTGGCACCACTCCATCTTAAACATAGTAAATCTGCATCAAAAAACCACCTGCCCCAATTTGTTTTTTTAGGCATAGCATCTAATAAATTTTGGATTTCAGATCCTTTTATTAAAGATTTTGTATATTTATTTTTTTTATCAATTTCCATTTGGATTCTCCTTTGGTACATAAGCCTCAGCACATGAATTGCACTCATAGCATTTGTAAGTTATTTTAAATTCGTATATGTCATTCACCCTGGCAATTTCTTTTTGTTCCTGGTGTTTCATATCTGCATCGCAGTTAAAGCATTTCATTTATTTCTCCTGGTTAATTCATTTCTTATCTTTTGTTTAATCTTCGGTCTGGTAGTAGTGGCTGCCAACATATCCTCTAGTATCTTTGCATCAGTAGTCTTTATGTAATGATGCTCAATCTGAGTTTTACGAGATGCCTTGTTGTATGTCTTGGCTGTTGGTTTAAGTTTTATTGGCATTTTTTAAACTCCACAATTCTTCCTGGCTGGCCTAATGTGTTTTGGATCTGCTTTTTTACTTCAAGCAGCTCATCGTTTGCCATTTTAAATAACTCACTTAATGCAATCACCATTGTTTCTGGTTCCTCTGCATAAGCGTTATGAGCCAACCAAAACTCCTGGTCATTTTTAACAACAAGGTATCTGGTTTTATTGTGTTCATAAGTCCATGTTGTCGGTGATAGTTTTAAATGCCCCAAATCTTGTGCTTCTTTAACTAATACATCATAAGCTCTAATCATCATTTCTGCCATTTGAGTCATATTTTTGTAATTTGTTGTATACAAAGAATCTTTATAAAGCATCTCAGCTTTTTTAAATCTAATTCTCATTCCATAACTCACTATGCTAATTAGACGATTTTTGTTCCAATATCTTTCAATCCAAGTTACCTTTTTATTAACTAAACGGATCATGTTTTTAGCGTTTTCTTCATTTGGATTTATTCTTTCTTTTTTCATACTCCCACCCCTTCATTTAAAAACCCCTTAACCCCACTCCTAAAGGAGTGTGGGGTTAATGGGGTTAATAATAGATCTATGCGATTTGTAGTGGGGTTAATGGGGTTTTGCATGGGGTTAATGGGGTTTTGAATATTAAAAAGGCGTAGTTAATAGGTTTTCGCACTGGTATTGGCCTCGTTCAGCTACAACCCAGCAGTGGGATTTATGGTCTTTATATCTATCAATATTCTTACTAACCCATTTTTTGTCTTTTTTCTCATCATCCAGATATTTAACGATTTCTGGGATGCTAACCATGGCCTCAAATGGATCCGTATCAGCTTTAATTTTTTCAGAATGAATAATAGTAATAGCGTTATTTATGGCTGTTAAAACCTCTGGATCTTTAACCTCATTACCAGGAACAAACTCTGTTAGATCTACTGTTGCAGATCCCTGAGAAACATAACCCTTGAGATTATGCACTGGAACCACCTCAAAATTAATTGGCGGTAGATCTGCACCTTCTTTATTTAATGTCTGCTTAATGGTTGTATACATTCTAGGATCATCTTCTGGGCCATTCTTCCTATCTACCTGAAACTCAAAATCTACACTTGACGGCAAAACCGATGATCCTCTGGCTCTTGATTTGCCGCCTACATGACCTGAATGATGCACCAGAGTTACATTGCATCTAAACTCATATTTAATTTCATCGACACGCTGAATGAACTTACCCATATCGCTGCTAGAGTTTTCATCGCCACCACCCCAATTTCTTTGCAGCGTATCAATACAAACACAACCAATATCGCCTAAATCATCGTGTGTATTTTTAAGTGTTTGCATAATTAAGCCAAAATCTGCATCGTCTAATATTCTAGCTGGTCTGTTAGACATCCTAAAAGGATTATCTCTTACTGCTTGCTCATGGAACTTAGCCCAAGCCAATATCCTTTTGTGCATAGCTCTCTCACCTTCGCCACAAAACAAAACTACTGGTGTTTTTTTAACGCTGTTACCAAACCATTCAGTGCCGCTGGCTATTGCCATCATCATGCTTAAACTTATTAATGATTTTCCAGACTTAGGCGCACCAAATATAGATCCGATAGTTTCCCTTTCCAAGATGTTATCTATTAACCATTCTGGCTGTTTTATATTGGCTTCCATATCAGCAATAGATATAAGTTCAAAAGAACCTCTGGAAGATCTATCTAAATTGTTTAATAAATAATCACCAAATATTTCTTGTGATTTAAAATAACCAATTTCAGCTGCATCCCATAAATCGTCTTTATCTTTAAAATCTTCTGGTATCTTAACTACATCTACATGGCATTTTTTACTTTGCAAATAAGCCTTTAATTCTGTTGCCATCTTTAACCCTGCATCATCGTTATCGGGCCATATTAAAACTGTGCGTCCATAAATAGGAGTCCAATCGGATTTACCCTCTTGCCAATTATTAACGCCCCCATGATGGCAACAAACTTGACCTTGGAATAGTGTCTCCGCCCCCCGCATAGCTTTCTCGCCTTCTACAATTAACACGGAACCTTCCGCATCATCATCAGACAAATAAATAGGCAATGGGCTTTTTGGTCTTGCCATTATCCATGAGCCATCTGGTTGTTTGGTAAACGGTGCGTATTTTTGTTTGATTGTATGACCATCTGGAAACCGCATTACCCAGAAATTGTCGCTGTATTGAACTTTAATAACTGCCTGCTCTGATAATGCCTGCATCTGGAACTTATCGAATGACCTGGATATTGGAGCTGTAATCACACTAGGGGATGCAACCTCAACTTTATTACCAATATCCATGCCAAACTTATAAGTGTCATACTCGGTGTCATACCCATGCGATTTCAAAACATCATTAAGATCCCTGCCATTTTCAGTGATAAATCTGTTGCATGAATAACCCTCACCGCCCTCAAAATCATAAAATAAACCCTTTTCAACATCAAGAGCCATTGAGCCTTTATTGCCCCAGCGCCAGTGTGTGCTGCCCTTGGTTTTAGGCTCACCTAAAATTTCAAGCGCAACCTCACTGGCTAGTTTTACCCAGTCAACTTGCTGCACTTTAAAACGGTATGTCGCTTTCGTTTATACTGCTTTTTTCTACTGGATCCACTCCAGGGTAATCATCTGAAAGCTCAGTAAATTTTTCTGGTCTATCAACCCAACCAGCAAACTCAAACAAAGGCCAAGATGTATTTTGCTTTTCATCCTTGTAAGCAATTTTTAAATGCCCCTTGTCATCTTTTAAAGATTTAAAGGCTCCAACCTGTCCAGGCTTTTTAGTTTCAATATGATCTAAATAGGTGTCAGTTAAAGCATCAAAACATCTGCTGTTGCCTACAGTGTGCGATTGCCATAAAACAGTCTGCTCAGTATCTTTTAAATAGCAGTCAACAGAAAAGGCACTTTTCCAATATTGATCCTCAATGTCTGCTGGCTTTGGCAGCCGCACACCAGGTCTTTCATCCCATTGCCATTTATAGCCATCTGCAAATATGCCCCAGCCCGTTTTAATACTATCAACATCAACAATCAGGCCAGCAAATTCAACAATATCGTCTTTGCCAAGCCAGAAGTTTTTGCTTTGGTGTTTGTATACCAAATAGTTACCGCCACCACCACTATCACTTAATAATCCCATATTTTTCTCCTTTTAATGTAAAGTTTTTTTCTTTATTATTTCTGATAACCATTTCTGGTAATCCCCTTCGCTTTTCTTTTTACTAACTTTCGATAGTTTATAGAACTGCAAAATCTTCTGTTTGTATAAAAGCTCAAAATCAAACAAATCTAATCTTGAGCTGGTTTCATCTAATAAATTTAATTGCAACAAATAATCAGCCCATCTGGCAAATAAATATTCCTCAAATTCATCATCAAATAATATTTGCAATTTTTGCCTCTGCTATTTGTAAAAAATGCCTTAAAGAAGTTACACATATTCTTTGCGGATCATTCTCCAGCTCATTGTTCAATATTGAAAGCGGCAGTACGGCTTTAATTTCCTGACGGTCATATTTGTATATAAGAATGGGTATGTATTTATCGCCAGCAGCTTCTATTGTTTGAGTCCACCATTTAGAGATAGGCCAATTATCTTTTCTTTCTTTGTAGCGTTTACACTCAATGGCAAAGTTTTTAAAATAAAGATCTGCCATGCCTTTAGTTTGGTATTGCTCTAGGTTTCTTTTAACAATTGGCTCATGGCCTTTCTGCTTTAGCAAATCATTAAGCAACTTGCATATATGCCGTTCAAATGCAGCGCCCTTTTGTCTGGAGTTAATTGTCATTATCACCCTCTATTTCAAGCCGTTTTAATTCTTTATCTACCTTATCTATGGCGATGCGATTTAGTGCCAATAATTCTTCTATTACTTGCTGTCTGGCTTCTATTGTTTTTAGTTCATGGTCTAATATCTTAATCATGTTTTATCTCCACTTTTAACTCTGCAAACATTCCCATTTCTTTTTCTATCCTTGCATAAGCTAAATTTATGTATTCTTGGTTCAGCTCTAATAAAACTGCATTTCTATCGTGTTGTGCTGCAACAATCCCTGTTGTTCCAGAACCACCAAAAGGATCAAGCACTGTGCCAGCTTTAGTTTCATTGGTTTGGCAATCGCATTGTTTTTGTAATCCATGGCCGTTTATTTTTTTAGATTCTACTGCATCAGATTTTAATTCATATGAGGTTAAACAATTATCAATCTCTGTAAACTCATTTGACCAATCATTAACAAAATCTCTTACTTTTATCCAATCATCAATGCTTGGATATGCAAATCCAGATTCATCATTTCTAAACCAATGTTCTATTTTAGTTAATTTTATATTGGTATTTTCGGCCAATGTTTTAGCGTTTGTTTTGTTTCTAATAAAATTTACAAATACAGATTGTTTCGGTAAATTATCCCTAACTTCAATTAATTTATTTCCTCTGTTAGCGTGTAAGCCCTGTCTGTTTGATGCTTCAATTTCTTGATTACCATATTTGCCATGTGTATTACTGGTGCTTGATGTTTTGTCGATGTATTCATAAATAGGTTTATTAATATAAGGCTCATCACACTCAACACAAACTTTTTTAGGGCAACCAGCTAACACGCATGGCTCAATCAGATCTTTGGGGAAGGTAGCAAAGTGTGCGCCTTTATATGGCTTGGTTGATACTTTCCAAACACTTCGTTTATTTTTTTTTGGAGCTACAGGTTTTTCATTTAAAGTTTCTCTTGTATGTTTACCACCAATTTTATTATCTGCTAATTCACTACTATATTTCTTTCCTTTTGGTATTGATCCAGATCTAACGCTATCCTCTTTTATAGCCTCATGGTCATAATAGTATTTAACATTTTTACTTAATAAAAATATGTATTCATGGGCTTTGGTGCATCTATCTCTTACACTCTCTGGCATTGGATTTGGTTTATGCCAAATAATATCCTGGCGTAGATACCAACCATCAGATTGTAATGCAAAAGCTACACGCCACGGAATACCAATTAAATCTTTTGGTTTAATTCCTTTGCTTGGTTTTGGTCTAGTAACCCCATACTCTTTATCACCACGCAACGATTGATTGGTTGTTGTAGTTCTTCCACCGCTTGAATATGAATCACCCAAATTAAGCCAAACAGTTCCATCATCTCGCAACACTCTTTTGACCTCTTTAAATACATTAACCAAGTTCTCTACAAATTCTTCTGGTGTATCTTCCATGCCTAGCTGCTTGGATTCATTGTTGTAATTTCTGAGGCCCCAGTAGGGAGGAGAGGTAACACAAGTGTTAATAGATTTATCTTCAAGAGATCTCAAAGACTCTGTGCAGTCTCCATGTAATATCTTAATCATGTTTTATCTTTATCCATGCACTTACGCCATTGAATTAAATTAACTTCAACGGGATAAGGCTTAAACAACTTATCTCTGCAATCTTTAAATTGCAGCAACGGTGCAAGAGGTTTATTTATTGTTGGGGCTGGCACTTTGGCTACACTTACAAATAAAGTAAATGCCATTAATATTTTTAAGGAATTATTCATACCTTAATTAATAATTTCATCTTTCTTTCTACGATCTTCAAAGACTTTAATTTGTCTGCCACCAGATAAAATGTGAACCCAATGATCTTCACCAAAGGTATGAGATAAACTAACCACTCTAGCCTCATCTTTTTCTTTAATATTTAACAAGGCTCTAGCCTCAACGATGTGTTTGTACTGTGTCATATGTTGTCGATGTCTAAGGTTACGTCAAGCTGTATGCCACTGCTTAAATTAGGCGTTGAAGTAGCCGCAAATAAACATACCTTTAAAAAATATTCAGCTATAGACTGCATGGGCTTGCCAGTGTCCAAGCTAAATTGTTTTAGATCCTTTCTTAATTGTGGTGTAATCCGCAAGTTGACCTTACCAGATTGTTCATCGAAGTCATCAAATCTATTATTCATAATTCTCTCCTATCTTAAATATAGCTTCTTTTTATAAAAATCAAAAGGCTATATTGTTATTTATACTATACAATCTTAGTTGGGTAGTGCATTAAACTCTCCTAAGTTATATCCCCATTGATGTGTGCTGCCCTTCTTTTTACTCTCACTGTTTTTGCCCTAAAAGTTCCGCCAGGTGATGCTGGTACAATTTTTCGTAGCGTTGGTTTTCTGGTTGATGTTGGTAATGATATTTCATACTCACCAACCTGACCTTTTACATGGTTACCCATTTCGGTCATTAACAGCAAATTTAATTCATCCCTTGCAGCTTCCATGTCCTTAATAATCTTTTTAGTGGCCTCAAATTCTTCAATGGTTCTTTCTACTTTTGGGTTTAAATCTTTTACGCAATCTTTTTCATAAACATCTTTATAAATTAAATGTGTATCAGAAGCCACTTTAGGCGGCCAGTAATCTTCCTCAACAATTCGCCTTTCAAAGTCATTAATATTTTTAGCCAGAAGGGCTGCAAATGTTGGATCTTTTTTGTAAACATACATTCTAAAATCTGTTGAAGTGTATAAAACAAATACAGCTCCCCAATCATATCCCATGACTTCCATTTGCCCTTGCATCTGCAAAAGTCCACGCCACTCCTCTAGCTCTTTGCCTGGGAAATCTCTGGTAACTTTGTTTTCAATAACTCCCATGCCGTTCAGTAATAACTTAGATGCCCCTGGAGTGTATATGCCCCATTCTGGATCATCTTGTATAACCAAGTTATTAGCTACCGCCCTTGCATCTAAGGATGCCTGCAATGGTAATGTAGGATGGTTAAATCTATCTGTAATATCTGACTCTAGGTTTTCTAAGCCTATAAGTTTTGCACCATGAATAATTAGTGGTTCTTCTAATACATTGCCTATCTCCATGATGCGGTTACCAGGCGTTCTTACACTTTCACCTTTTCTTGCCCTAATGCAGTTATCCAATGTTGTAACATCTTTATTCCAAATTCTCGGAAGTAAGCTGCATGATGCGTAACCATCGTCTGTAATTTTTCCTACTGTTCCCATATTATCTCCCCATTAAATAATGAACTTCATCCACGCTATCTCTTAAAATTATTGGCTCCTCAAGACCTTTAAGCCTTAAAAGAGTTTCACCGTAATTGTTCATTACAGATAAAATTAAGCTGGTATCAAACACCACCTTTTTAGGCTTACCCATTACACATAAGGAAATGAATTTAGATCTTTTTTTTGTATGTTCTTTCGTGTTCATTTGTTTAAAAAATATAAAAGAAAAAAAAGAGGCCCCAACCCCACCATTAATTGCAGCAGGGTTAAATTCCAATCAATGCTATTTAACATTGCGTTGGTCGTAATTTATTCGCATGGTTACTGGAACATTTTTCCAGATTCTCTCACGCCTTAGATGGGCCTTAATTATTTTATATAAATCAAATAGGTATTTGATCGCTATAAGCGCTATGCCAGTTAATATTATATTGGTCATTATGCAACCTCATCTGATTTATACTCACATGAATAGCAACCCATCTGCTTTATATATCCATACTCATCACACTCAGGACAAAAGCCTTCCTGTAAATCCGTCTTGTGAGGCTTGCCGTAATTAGACCAGCTATCACCATCACCCTCTGCACCACATAAACATTTATTATTTATTCTCATGTTATTCCCCTAGGTTTCCCTTTATTTATTAACATACCAGTATTGTCTTATATATTTATATATTTGTCCACTAATCTGTTATTTATAAACAATTACCTGAGGGTTATGGAAAGGATTTTAGCTGTAAACCGCCCCTAATTCGCAATTATGAACGCACCAGGCGCCGTCTAAGCGATTCTTTTTGTGTAACCCATGCAATGCCCTTAACCAAGTTAAGCCATTTGTTAGGCATTTAAAAGATTATCCATTTTTGGAATTTGCGCTAAAGAGCTTAAAGTTTTTTGGAGTGAGTCAAATTCCATGTTATCCACAATGGCAGCTTCTTGAAATACAAAATATCTTTGGTTGCTTGTGTTTGGCATAAAAAGAACCCGCTTTGTTGGGAAGAATACAAAAGCATAAATATCGCAAACATAATTGCGGTGCGTATCAGATTTCGACCTATGAGACTCAATGGGGAACATGTATTTACTTTCTTTGGATCTATTTCTGGCTTTAACTTGCACTTTATATAAGGCATTACCAAATTCAACAATGAGATCTGCTGGATGTGATTCGCAAGTTTCATAGCAAAAATCTGAGTATTCAAGCAGATATGATTTGGCTATTGATTCTCCCAGAGATCCTAGCCGTTTGGCGTTGTGGTTTTCACTAATAGATTTTGACATTTTGCCAATTCCTCAGAATTAAAAATTGCTCGTCTGCCAACTTGTTTTGCATACTTTGAATCTAACAATTCAACAGCAGCCCTTTCCCATTCTCCCAGCTTACAAAAAGCCAAAGTTTTCCTAAATGATAATAATGTGTGGATGCCAAGATTAAAGCATAAGTCTATAAAAACATATTGGGCTTCAATGGGCCATGCTCTCCACTCAATTAAATACTTATCCAAATCTATAAAACAATTTTTTATGTCATTGTTTAAAAGATACATGGCTTCTTCCTCACTAATTCCCGTTGTATCTAAATTGCGCCCAAAACCAATTGAGGTATACCCTTGGGAACAGTCATAAGCTGTTAACACCAAGCCCTCAAAATCTTCTAACCTAGATCTAATTAAATCTCTATCAAAATGCTTATCTTCTCCCAACATTTTATTTACCTACACCATGGATTCTTTCATAAGACCGCATTGAACCTAAACCCAACATTCCCATTAATACTGGAAGCATGGTTGAGGTATCTGCCTGGGGAACAACAATTCCAAATGGAGCCAACAAAGGGCTAATTAAAAAATTAACCGCAAAACCTGCCACACATACCCAAGCCGTAGCTGGCCGCCAAGAAGATTGAAACCAATGTCCCTTGGCATCCTCTTTATTAAGTTCAATTTGAAGTTTATTAAGAGATACAATTTCTTTTTTAAGTTCGTGAGATAGTTTTAATTTAAGATCTTTATCAGCAACAAACTTATCCAGAATATCGCTAACTGGCTTTATTAGTTTATCAAGCATTAATTAAGGCGTATCAAAAAAGTAAGGATCAAAGTAAAAAGCGCAACCCCAATAGTTGTAACCCCGCCAATAATCCACCATTGCAACCTAGCAATTGACTCCTCTAATTTATCTAATTGCTTAAAGTTGGTTTTCCATCTTTCTTCATTTTCTTTTATATGCACTTGCAATTGAGTGTGTAGGGTTGCTGCCGTGGGTTTAGTATGGCTCATCAGAATTTCAAGAATTGTTTAATCTTCGCCCAGCAATCAGGTTGAAATCTTCGTATTGAAAATGTTATTAAAATTATAAAAACGACACTTATTAAAAATATATCCATTTTATTTTTCCTCTGGAATAGGGTTTTGTTCTGGGTTATCGACCACCATTTCTTCATCATTGCCAGCTGCAACAAAATCCCTTATGCGGTATTCCTTGTTGCGGTTGACCTCGTTGAATTTTTTAGTAATCGCAATTAAGTCATGGCCAATAGGCTCTAGTTCTCTAATTAACTCTAATTGATGCTCATTACACTCAGATCTTTTCCATGCCCTTTCATTGCCATCTGGATCTTTAATGGTTATCACCACTGGATCAATTACTTTTTCTTCTTTTTTTTCTTTACCCATTCAATACTCCCTTTTGTTGTTATAAAAATAAATTGTATCAATTCTAATCTTAAATGTAATCATTTCTATATTTTTAAGAGTGATCTTCAATATATGTATTTCCAGTTGTAATTGCTCCTGTGTAAGAGGATTTATCATCTGGAGCATCCACTATATCTGGTTGATCTTTGGTTCCATCGTAAGCCAAAATAATCCCAAGATGGTCAACATTACGCTGAACCATTCTATTAATATCATCTTGATTCATGCCCACCACATCATAAGTTCCTGCTTTTACAGCATTAATTAATGATACGCTATCGGTTGCTGCTGTTAATACCTGTGCTACTGTTTTAGCCATATTATTCTCCTTTAAGTGTTTCCACTTGTGATTTAAGTGTTTCCACTTGAGTTGTTAATTCTTGTATAGCATTGACCAAATGCCATGTAATTCTATCGGCGGTTACTGATTTAACGCCTTCTGAGGTTGTTTCCACAACTTCTGGTAAAAA
>TARA_R110002050_G_scaffold63048_10_pt1 | contig 12584 bp, 11 predicted proteins | sample TARA_R110002050 | Tara Oceans TARA_R110002050 (sample SAMEA4396988) | marine metagenome | biome: Polar Biome; feature: [DCM] deep chlorophyll maximum layer (ENVO:01000326); material: water (ENVO:00002006), including particulate matter (ENVO:01000060) such as... | depth 25 m
GCAATCAAGTTTCTAAAGAATTTGGAGTGAAGGCTTTTGCAAGTCAAGAAGAATTAATTGATGCAGTTGACATTGTCGATATTGTTACCCCAACACCATCTCATTATGATTGTGCTGTTAAGGCAATTCGCCAGTCAAAGCATATTTTCATAGAAAAACCTGCAACTAATACCATAGAAGAGGGAAGAAAGTTAATTGAATTGGCGAATGAAGCGAATGTAAAAGTTCAAATTGGACACAATGAACGCTTCAATGCTGCATTTTTAGCTACTTTGCCTTATATTAATCAACCGATGTTTATTGAAACTCATCGTCTTTCTCAATTTAAACCTCGTGGTACTGATGTTTCAGTTGTGATTGATTTAATGGTACACGACATTGACATTGTATTGAGTTTAGTTAAAAGCAATGTTAGAAGAATTAGTGCAAATGGTGTTGCTGTTGTAAGTGACACACCTGATATTGCCAATGCTCGCATTGAGTTTGACAATGGTTGTGTTGCAAACCTTACAGCAAGTAGAATTTCGCTGAAAAACATGCGCAAAACTAGAATCTTTCAAAAAGACGCGTATTTGTCGATCGATTTTTTGAAGAAAGAATCTGAAGTTGTTCGAATTTCTGCAACAAATGGAAAAACAAACCCCCTTTCCATCACCTTTGATCCTCAAAATGGAAAAACAATAAAAGAGGTTAATTTTGAAAAACCTGAAATTTTTGAAACCAATGCCATAATGGAAGAGTTTCGTGCATTTGCAGCTTCAATTAAAAACGACACACAACCACCAGTTAGTATCTATGATGGATTCAATGCGGTAGATGTTGCTCACCAAATTATTGAAAAACTCGAAATCATTCAAGAGAATATTTCTTAAGGCTTTTACAATATTTCGCATTAATTATCGTTGCTAATTATTAGTTCCCTAAACGCATACATGAGGCATATTTACTTTTCATTATTTCTTTCCATTGTTCTTCTATTCTCTGCTTGCAACGACGATGATTTGAAAGCAGATATACCTGGGTTTTTAACCATTGAAGATGTATCTGTTCGAACTACTCCTTCTCAAGGAACGTCTGATGATCAAATAACTGATGTTAATGTTTTTGTAAATGATCAATCTCTTGGTTTTTTTGAATTACCTGCTAGTATTCCTATTAGAACCACTGGTGCTATTAATTTAAAAATTCGGCCTGTTATCCAAAAAAACGGAATGTCTTCCGATAAGGTTGATTATCCATTCTACACTACTTATGAAGTGGATACAGTTTTTCTTCCAGAAGGTGAAATAAAAATAAATCCAGTAGTCGAATATTTTCCAACAGCTAATTTTACTGAGCCTTGGTCTGGTGAGGACTTCGAAAGTGGGATAAATTTCGAATACCATCCTTCAAGTGATACCGTATTTGTTAGAACCCTAGATCCCAATGAAGCTTTTGAGGGAGCTTCTGGAAAGGCATACTTACTGCCTAATCATCAATTTTTTGAAGCTAGAACTCCCACTTTTACGAATATTCCAAGAAATGGTACTGCAGTTTACATGGAATTGAACTATAAATCAAATCATGACTTTGCTGTTAGCATCTATGCCAATAATCAATCAGTTCAGCAAGCAGTTATCTTTTTACGACGAAAAACAACTTGGAACAAGGTTTACATTGAATTGGGTAGTGTTTTCGCTAGTTTAGCATCCTCTCAAAACTTTAATATTGCTATAAGTTTTGAAAAAAGAACTTCAGAAGCTTCAATTTTGTTAGTGGATAACGTTAAATTAATTCGTTTCTAATGAATCAACGTTTACAAGCATTAAAATACATTTCACTAGACTATTTCTCTGCTGCTTTGGCTTGGCTACTATTTTACAGGTACAGAAAAACATATTTAGAACCTGCAAAGTTCGGATATGAGATTCCCATTGATTTGAATGAAAGTTTTTTTTTAGGTCTAATTTTAATTCCACTAGGTTGGATCATTCTTTATGCCTCAACAGGCTTTTATAATAACTCCTACCGAAAATCGCGTTTAAAAGAATTTTCTCAAACACTTACAACCTCACTTTTAGGTTGTACTTTTTTGTTTTTTGTTTTTATTCTAGATGATGAAATTGACACCTATAAAGATTACTACTTATCATATACCTATATCTTTTTCTTTCATTTCACCATCACTTACTTTTTCCGCTTTTTAATAACGAGCAGAACGGTTTACAGAATTCAAAACCGTGAGATTGGATTCAACACCATTATTGTTGGTTCCAATGAAAAAGCTGAAGCACTTTATTTGGAAATGGAAAAAGAAAAGAAGTCTTATGGCAATAAATTCATTGGTTTTGTTCGTGTCAACAAAAAGGAAGAATACTTGATGGAAGAGCACCTTCAGTTTTTGGGAAATATTACTGAATTAAAAAAAATCGTTTCAGACCATCAAATTGAAGAAGCCATTATTGCCATAGAATCTTCAGAGCACAAAAACCTCGAACAAATTTTAAGTCAATTAGAGGGCTTGAACATATTGATTAAAGTGATCCCCGACATGTATGATATTCTTTCTGGTTCGGTGAAAATGAGTTCTATTTTCGGTGCTCCATTAATTGTAATTAATCGAGAAATTATGCCCGCATGGCAACAAACGGTTAAGCGATTAATGGACATTTTTATTTCTTTATTTGTGCTTATAGTTTTTAGCCCCTTATACATTGTTGTAAGTTTAATTGTAAAATTCACAAGCAAAGGACCAATAATATTTTCTCAAGAGCGAATTGGTATTCACGGCAGGCCATTTATGATTCGTAAGTTTAGGTCAATGTATGTTGATGCTGAAAAAGAAGGACCTGCGCTTTCCAGCGAAAAAGATCCTAGAATTACAAAGTTTGGTCGATTTATGCGGAAAACACGCTTGGATGAAATCCCTCAATTCTACAATGTACTCATTGGTGACATGTCATTAGTTGGGCCTAGACCTGAAAGAGAGTATTTCATCGAAAAGATTGTTGAAAAAGCATCACATTACAACCACCTTTTAAAAGTTCGACCTGGAATCACCTCATGGGGACAAGTGAAATATGGGTATGCAGAAAATGTAGATCAAATGGTTGAACGACTTAAATTCGATCTACTTTACATCGAAAACATGTCACTTTTGGTTGACATTAAAATTTTAATCTACACTGTTTTGATTGTGGTAAAAGGCAGTGGTAAATAATTTTGAAGCGGCTAAATCAATCCTTAATTTAGCAACCTATTTCTAAAAAAAATTAAATGGAAAATATAGCAGTAATCGGAGCTGGCACCATGGGAAATGGAATTGCTCATACTTTCGCACAATTTGGCTATCAAGTAGCCTTAATCGATCTTTCTCAAGAAAGCCTTGATCGAGCAATTCAAACCATTAGCAAAAACTTAGATAGACAAGTTGCTAAAGAGCGTATTTCAGAAGCTGATAAAACAGCTACTTTGAAAAACATTAAACCCTTTACAGCTCTAGAAGATGGTGTAAAAGGAGTGGATTTAGTTGTGGAAGCTGCTACTGAAAACATGGAAATCAAACTAAAGATTCTCAAACAATTGGACGAAATATGTGCTAAAAACACCATTTTAGCCAGCAATACCTCTTCTATCTCCATCACCAAGATTGGTTCAGTTACCAAAAGACCTGAACAAGTAATAGGTATGCACTTTATGAACCCAGTTCCTATTATGAAATTGGTTGAAATCATTAGGGGTTATGCCACTTCCGATGCGGTGACTGCTACCATTATGGAATTATCAAAGAAATTGCAAAAAGAACCTGTAGAAGTAAATGATTACCCGGGTTTTGTAGCCAATAGAATTTTGATGCCCATGATCAATGAGGCCATTTATACGCTTTATGAGGGTGTTGCAGGAGTTGAAGATATTGACACTGTTATGAAACTTGGCATGGCACACCCAATGGGACCACTTCAGTTAGCTGATTTTATTGGTTTGGATGTATGCTTATCGATTTTAGAAGTATTGTACAATGGCTTTGGAAATCCAAAGTATGCCCCTTGCCCATTGTTGGTAAATATGGTTACAGCCAAAAAACTTGGAGCTAAATCAGGTGAAGGCTTTTACAATTACCAACACGGAGGAAAAGACTTAGTAGTTTCTAATAACTTCAAATAAGCTTTCAAGTTTATTTTCGTACTAAATGGTTTTCAAAAAACTGCTTTTAGGACTGCTTACTCTGTATATCTCATCTAACGGAATAGCACAAAATACTCCTAAGAAATACAGTAAAAGCAATTCAAGAATTGAAAGCAAGCAACAAATAAAAATGTTATTTGATGGAGTGCTTCTTGTTCGGCTGAAAACAAGAAAAAGCTCAATTGAGGCTTTAAAGAAAATTGGAAAGTTCAAAAAAGCAAAAAAGTATGAAAAAGGACAAGTCGAATTAAATAAAGCTATCATCCATGCCTTCAAAAATAATTTTGATTTTTGTCCAACTTACTATTTCTTTAGCAATGAATCCAATAAAATTCATAAAGGCGCTTTAGATCAAGTCAAGTTCCAAAATGATAGCTTATTTCACGATTCTAATATTTCAGTTCAAACTAAAAACTTCTTAATTGCAGAATTTGGAAACATTGCTCAAGACACTGCTAAGTATTATGATTCCTATTATTTTGTAGAAAATGAAAAAGGGACATAAATAAAACCCAAGTATCATGGAGGTTCAAATTTTGGATTTGGTGCGCTAATTATCAAAAGTGATCAGTTTATTCAGCTCAGAAAACCATTCCCGTATTACGTTCGAACATATAATTCGCTACCAATCATAAGAAAGCCTAAAAAAGCCGTAAAAAAATTGAATCGGAAGTTATATCGATACTATAATAAGCAGCTTTGAGATTACCTCGAAATAGAATACAGGTATCACAACAAGTGATTTATAGTTCACAATTCGTATTTTACAAAACTTTATAAAAGCATCATTTCTAGCGTATAAATAAAAAATCGTGTTTTTTACAAAAAACATCAAATTAGTTCAATTCCATTGATAATTTTAACCCTTTGTAAAATACCTTACATTGAACCAAAATAATGTGATGCTTATTACTTTTAAGGAATATATTATTCGTACATTAAGCATTCAACAAACCATTAATTAAATGAAAAACAGTTATTTTGACTTAATTGATCAAACCTATTATTTTCCGCAAGAGGGATTTGACTTAAAAAACAATCACCTCACTTTTCATGGTATATCTCTGAAACATTTGATAGATAAGTATGGAACACCCTTCCGTTTTATCTATTTGCCAAAAATCGGGGACCAAATCAAAAAAGCAAGAAACTTGTTTAACCGTGCCATTAAAAAGCACAATTATGCTGGAAAATACTTTTATTGCTACTGCACCAAATGCAATCACTTTTCTCATGTGATTACTGAAGCCTTGAAACACGATGTTAACTTAGAAACTTCCTCTTCTTTTGATATTGATTTGATTCTGAACCTTCATAAAGAAGGAAAAATCGATAAAAAAAGAATGATTATCAACAACGGATATAAAACCACCGAATACCTTGAAAAAATTGTCAGCTTAATTGAGTTGGGTTTTTCTAATGTAGTGATTGTATTAGACAGCATTCCGGAAATTGAACGAATTAAGGCTTTAAAATGCAGTAAGAAAATTAAAATTGGCTTGAGAATGGCAATTAATGAGGAACCACAAGCTTCTTACTATACTTCTAGATTGGGAATTCCACATGGTGAAGTTATCAACTTTTATGAAAATCATTTAAAAGATTTGGAAAATGTAAGTTTAAAAATGCTTCATTTTTTTGTGGACTCAGGCATAAAAGACAGTCTCTATTATTGGGGAGAGTTCAAACGAGCTTTGAATCTTTACGTGGACTTGAGAAAGAAATGCAATACCTTAGATTCTTTTAACTTGGGTGGTGGCTTGCCCATTAGAAACAACCTAGGATTTGAATACGACTATGATTTCATGATCAATGAAATTGTAAAAAATATCAAACACGTTTGTACAGAAGATAAAATTCCCGAGCCAGACATTTATACAGAATTTGGAAAATACACTGTTGGAGAAAGTGGTGCAATCGTATTTGAAGTGTTGGAAAAAAAGCAACAAAACGATACAGAGTGTTGGTACATCATCGACAACAGTTTAATGAATACCATTCCGGATGCTTGGAGTATACACGAAAAATTCATTTTATTGCCAATCAATAAATGGGAAAACGGTTACGTTAGAGCTGCTATTGGCGGAATTAGTTGCGATCATTCAGATTATTACAATTCTGAAGATTTAAACCAAGAAGTAGTATTACCAGAAATTAAAGATGGTGAAAAAGAACCACTTTATTTAGGTTTCTTCCATACTGGAGCTTATCAAGATGCCATTAGCGGATACGGTGGAATCAAGCATTGCCTGATTCCTTCGCCCAAGCACATTATTTTAGATCGGGATGAGCAGGGAAATTTGATTGATTATGTTTATAGAAATCAACAATCAGCAGATGAGATGTTTAAATTATTAGGCTATCAAAAAGATTAATTAAATTTAAAATGAAACGAAAATTTGCAGGGATAGAAAAGGAATTTACCACTAAGGAAAATTCAAAAATTTGGCTTCAATCCATTCCCTATGATGGAACGAGCACTTGGGGAAAAGGAGCCGATAAAGGATTTGAAGCTTTTTTGGAAGCAGCCGAAAACATGGAGCTTTACGACATCGAAACCGACTCGGAAGTTTTTAGAAATGGTGTGCATATTCTAGACACCATTAAAGAAAATAAAAGTCCTGAAGCGCTTTTTAAAGCAGTTTACAAAAACACTAAGAAACTGTTGCAATCGGATAAGTTTCTAACTTTTTTTGGTGGTGAACACTCGGTTAGCATAGGATTAATCAAAGCATTTTACGAGAAATTTGAAAATCTAACGGTTTTGCAATTAGATGCTCATGCAGATTTAAGACCTGAATACCACGGTTCACCATACAACCACGCCTGTGCTGTATATGATGCTAGTAAAAATGCCAACCTAATTCAAGTTGGTATTCGCAGCATGGATCATTCTGAGAAAGCACACATGAATCTAGAAAAATGCTACTTTGCTCACAACATGTTTGAAAATCAAGCTTGGATGGAGCAATCAATCGCACAAATGACGAATAAAGTATACATTACTATCGATTTAGACTATTTTGATCCTTCCATTATGCCTGCTACCGGTACTCCAGAACCCGGTGGACCTGATTTCAACACCACAATGAAATACTTGAAAAAAGTTTTCATGGAAAAAGAAGTTCTAGGTTTTGATATTGTGGAACTTGCACCAATGAAAAATAATCCTGCTCCAAATTTCCTTGCAGCAAAATTGTATTATAAACTTTTGAGTTATAAATTTGAAATTAATGGAAAATAAAGGCAGCATATCCAATTTTATAGAAACCCACTACAAGCATTTTAATGCAGCAGCACTTGTTGACGCAGCGAAAGGCTATGAAGCACACCTTGCAGATGGCAAGAAAATGTTGATTTCACTTGCTGGAGCAATGAGCACCGCAGAATTGGGAAAATCTTTGGCTGAAATGATTCGCCAAGATAAAGTTCAAATCATTTCTTGTACAGGAGCTAACTTAGAAGAAGATTTAATGAATTTGGTAGCACACTCGCATTATGAGCGAGTTCCCAACTACAGAGATTTGACTCCTCAACAAGAATGGGATTTATTAGAAAAAGGCTTAAACCGTGTCACAGATACGTGTATTCCTGAAGAAGAAGCTTTTAGAAGACTTCAAAAACACGTTTTTAAATTGTGGAATGATGCTGAGAAATCTGGTAAACGCTATTTTCCACACGAATACCTTTACCAATTATTGCTTTCAGGTGATTTAGAGCAATACTATGAAATTGATTCAAAAGACTCATGGATGTTGGCAGCAGCTGAAAAAAACATACCCATCATCGTTCCAGGTTGGGAAGATTCAACCTTGGGAAATATTTTCGCGTCTTATTGCTTAAAAAATGAATTGAAACCCTCTACCATGAAATCAGGTATAGAGTACATGGTTTTTTTAGCAGATTGGTATACTAGAGAAGCGGGAAGCGAAGGAATTGGATTCTTTCAAATCGGTGGTGGAATTGCTGGAGACTTTCCAATTTGTGTAGTACCAATGCTTTACCAAGACATGGAAAGAACCGATACCCCATTTTGGAGTTACTTCTGTCAAATTTCTGACTCAACAACAAGTTATGGATCTTATTCAGGAGCAGTACCTAATGAAAAAATCACTTGGGGAAAATTGGGAATTGAAACACCAAAATACATCATTGAATCAGATGCTACCATTGTAGCCCCTTTAATATTTGCATATTTACTTAATTGGTAAAACAAACAGAACACATGAGCGCAGCAAGCACACCAAATAAACCAAGACTTATTACAGCTTTTGAAAAACTCGAAAAAGCGATTCAGCAGCAAATTAAACTAGAATATCCTGAAGGTTTTAGTCAGCATTTAATTTCATTCACCAATAAAGATGGCGATAGAATCAGTGCACTTCGTTATGAAACAGAGGAAAAGATTTACCTAGTCAAAATGTCTAAAATCATTGCAGAGCAGCTGATTGAAGATGATGAAGATTACGATGATGATGGTAACTTAACCGATGATGCAAGAGAAGAGTACGAAGATAATATTGAAGACTTGGAAGAAGAGGATTAAACACTTCTCAATTTCCTACATTTATTTCACAAGTAATCCATTCGAGGCAATTCCTCGGTTTTTAAATATTTAGCACCCAAGAAATCCTATGAAAAATCCTTTGGTGGTTTTAAAGCCCAAGAGAAATGCCAGTTTATTAAGAAAACACCCTTGGGTTTTTTCAGGTGCGATTGAAAAAATCATCCTCCCAGATGACTTTCCTTCTGATAAAAGTTTAGAGGGAGAAACGGTAGTGGTAGGCAACCAAGCAGAAGAAATTTTAGGTGTCGGACATTTCTCTGAAGGAAGTATTGCCATTCGTTTGCTTTGTTTTGAAAACAAAAAAATTGACTTAAAATTTTGGGAAGAGAAAATCCAAAAAGCATTTGAGTATCGTAAAAGAATTGGCTTAACTGAAAATAAAAGCACCGACTGTTATCGATTGATTCACGCTGAAGGCGATGAGCTACCAGGTTTAATCATTGACATTTATGAAACTACAGCAGTTATTCAAGCACATAGCACAGGAATGATTCGAGCTGTTGACTTAATTGCAAAAGCATTGATAAAGGTTATTCCAACCCTTAAAGCAGTTTACAACAAAAGTGAAAAAAGCTTGCAAGGAACTTCCGATGAAAAATTTACAGATGGCTTTATCATTGGAAAAGGTTCTGTTCCAAAAGTAGTTTTAGAGAACAAACTAAAATTTGAAGTGGATTGGGTTTCAGGACAGAAAACAGGCTTTTTTCTCGATCAAAGAGACAACAGGGCTTTGTTGCAAAACTTTGTAAAAAATAAAAAAGTACTGAATACTTTTTGCTACAGTGGTGGTTTTAGTATTTATGCTTTAGCAGCCGGAGCTGAATTAGTTCACTCCGTTGACTCATCTGCAAAAGCAATTGCGCTTACCAACAACAATGTAGCCTTAAACTTTGAAGAGCACAGCAAACACAAAGCTTTTGAATCTGATACATTGGACTTTTTAAAGTCAAGTGATGAAAATTATGATGTAATTGTTTTAGATCCACCGGCCTATGCCAAAAGTAGAAAAAGCATGCACCGAGCTGTGCAAGGATACAAACGATTAAACAGTTTGGCACTGAGCAAAATAAGCCCAGGTGGGATTTTATTCACGTTTTCTTGCAGTCAGGTGATTTCTACTCAATTATTTTTAGATACCGTTACGGCTGCTGCTATTGAAGCCAATAGAAATGTGAAAATTATTCACCGATTAAACCAAGGAGCAGATCACCCAACCAATATATTTCACCCTGAAGGCGACTATTTAAAAGGACTAGTATTGTTTATTGAATCATGATGACCAAAGCCATTTCTTACCACAGGATTTGGAAAGTTTCTTTACCCATTATCTTCAGTGGTATTGCTCAAAATATTGTAAATGTAACTGATACAGCTTTTTTAGGCAGAGTTGGTCTTGTTGAATTGGGTGCAGCGGGAAATGCAGGTATTTTTTACTTTGTGTTGGTGATGATTGGAATGGGATTTACCATTGGCTGTCAAATTATTATCGGCAGAAGAAATGGAGAACAAAATTTTCATCAGATCGGTCATTTGTTCAATACTGCGCTGTATTTTCTAATTCCTCTTTCGGTACTTGTTTTTCTCTTTACCCAATACGTCGCACCTGCATTAATGACTTTTTTCACCTCTTCTGATGCAGTTTTGCAAGCATCCAATACCTTTTTAAAGGTTCGAGGATTTGGAATTTTCTTCGCTTATCTCAACTTTTTATTCATTGCATTTTATACAGGAATCACCAAAACGCGTGTGCTAACTTACGCCACCTTTATTCAAGCGGGAATCAATGTGGTTTTGGATTACCTCCTCATTTTTGGACATGGTGGATTTCCACAAATGGGAATTGAAGGAGCTGCATTGGCATCGGTAATTTCCGAAATTGTTGCGATGATTTATTTCGTGCTTTATACTCGAATCAAAATTGAGCGATCAAAATACGGTTTGGAACTACAATTTGTTTTCAGCGGCACAAAATTGATTAAAATTTTAAAGATTGGTTTCCCCATTATGATTCAAAACTTTATGGCGCTGAGTTCGTGGTTGGCGTTTTTTCTCATCATTGAAAAAATTGGCGAAAAGGAGCTCGCCGCTTCGCACATAATTAGAAGCATTTACATGGTTTTAATGATTCCCCTTTTTGGCTTTAGCAATGCTACAAGCACTTTGGTTTCCAATGTAATTGGAGAAGGAAAGCCTTCGGAAGTTTTGCAATTAGTTATTCGAGTTGTTAAATTAAGTCTTTTGTGTACAGGTCTCTTTTTACCCTTATTGTTATTTTTTCCACAAGAAATTATTGGAGTTTACACCAACAATCCTGTTTTAATTGCAACCTCTCTCCCACTCTTGTATGTGATTGGCGGTTCAATGTTATTTTTCAGCATGGCTTTCATTTTCTTTGCATCCGTTACCGGAACAGGAAAAACGCAGGTTTCATTGGCAATAGAAACGAGCAGCATTGTAATTTATCTCCTTATGGCCTATTACATTGGAGTTCACTTACAAAAATCATTGACGTGGGTATGGTGTACAGAATTTATTTACTTTACTATTATGGGCTTATTGTCCTTTCTTTACCTGAAATTTGGGAATTGGAAATCGAGTTTAGTTTAATATGAATAAAAATTTGAGAATCATTTTCATTGGAACACCAGACTTTGCCGTTGAAACCTTAAGAGCGATTCATGAGTCGGGTAGAAACGTGGTGGCAGTAATTACCGCTCCAGATAAAAAAGCAGGAAGGGGACAAAAAATACAGGTTTCTGCGGTAAAAGAATATGCCTTGGCTCAAAATTTAGCTTTGTTGCAGCCAAGCAACCTGAAGGATGAAGTATTTTTAAAAGAGTTAGCGGCATTTAATGCAGATTTACAAATAGTTGTTGCTTTCAGAATGTTGCCGGAGTTAGTTTGGAACATGCCTCGATTGGGTACTTTTAACCTGCATGCCTCATTACTGCCGAAGTATCGAGGTGCTGCACCAATTAATTGGGCAATTATTAACGGTGAAAAAGAAACAGGACTTACCACTTTTTTCCTAAAACATCAAATTGATACAGGAGATGTTTTGCTACAAAAAACAATTCCTATCAAGGAAAATGAAACAGCAGGTTCACTTCACGATACCTTAATGCTAGCTGGAGGAAAATTAGTTTTGGAAAGCTTAGAAATAATTGAACAAGGCGATATTCAATTAAAACAGCAAGCACAATTAGAGCATTCAGAAAATGCACCATTGGCACCAAAAATTTTCAAAGAAGATTGTCGAATTGATTGGCAAAAAACGGCAAAAGAGATTGATAGATTAGTAAGGGGAATGAGTCCCTACCCTGCTGCATGGACTAAAATTATTGACAATGATTCTGGTAAAAAATTGCAATTGAAAATTTATGAAGTCAGCATACTTGATGAAACTAGTGGAGCAGCTGGAAAAATTGAACTAAATGAAGGCCGATTAAAAATTGGTGCAAGCGATAAATTTCTTGAGATTATTGAACTTCAATTGGAAGGCAAAAAGCGAATGAGCGCCAAGGCCTTAATCAATGGCTTTGATACTCAAAACTATCTAATTGATTGATCCAAAAATCGACTAATTCCGATTGTGACCTAAGGTTGTCGCATAATTGCTTCTTATAATCTTCGTCTGGCAGGCAGGTACATCTGCAATATACTTAAAGAAATTTCGTAGCGACATTTAAAATGGTATAAGCCTTACTTTAATAATTGGCGCTATCTCTTAGCGTGCTTAGCGAATTCTCTGCGAGCTTTGCGTGAAATTTTCTTTTTTCTCGCAAAGGCGCGCAAAGTTTTTTTCGCAAAGACCGCGAAGTAATAATGATTGTGATTTCAGGATATCGCATAA
>TARA_R110002050_G_scaffold75144_2_pt1 | contig 12572 bp, 11 predicted proteins | sample TARA_R110002050 | Tara Oceans TARA_R110002050 (sample SAMEA4396988) | marine metagenome | biome: Polar Biome; feature: [DCM] deep chlorophyll maximum layer (ENVO:01000326); material: water (ENVO:00002006), including particulate matter (ENVO:01000060) such as... | depth 25 m
CACATAAATAAACATTTTATCGTATTTTTTTGCATTTTAACGATGTTTTATTTCAAAAACGCCTAAAAATCAACTCTAAAACTCATGTTAGGCGTCATGTTTAAAGAAGTATTATTAATCTGGATAGTCGTTTCAGAGTTGTTTGGATTTACCTTATAATATCTGTTAATAATATTCTTAGAATTAGTTAAATTAATGACACCAACTCTTAATGAAGCCTTAATTGTTTCAGAAAAATTAAACATATAACTTAATGACGCATCAAGCCGTTTAATGGGATCCAGATTTTTACTATTAGGAACATCATAATTTACATAAGTTGTATTTCCTGAATTTACGGTTTCATTCCCTTCTACAGGCGATGTGTATGGTTGACCAGAGCGCCAATTACCCCCAACGGATATTTTTAAGTTTTCTAAAATATCATAATTAAATCCAATAGATATTGAATGTCTTATATCAACATTATTTGGAAATACTGAAGGCAAAAAGGTTTCAAACTTATAATTATTAATTGAATAGGTATAACTTATCCAAGTACTATAGCTTTTTGAAGTTTTGTTAGCTAAAAACTCCAGCCCTTTTACGGTATAATCACCTATAGCATTTACATATTGAAAATTATTATAAAACCCCTGATTACTGGCTGTAATTCCTTCAACTTTTTTGTAAAACCCAGTAAGGTCAATATTTAATTTTTTTTGGTTGAATTCAAACCCAAATGAACCCTGTTTACTTTCTGAAATAGGTATATTTCTATCATTAGGATCTAACGAGTTTTTCTCATTTGCCAAAATCCATCGTCTGTTTTCAACTCCTAAAAAATCGTTCTGAAAATCTACGATTTGTGTAGCAGATTGATTTTTAAATTCACCTTCAATTTTTATAGCAAAATGATTTGACAATTTTTGCCTTATATTTAATCGAGGTTCCATTAATAACTTTTCAAATTTTTGAAAATAATTAGCTCTTACTCCAATTCTAAAAAAAGTCATGCCGTTGTTGAATTCTACTTGACTGTAAAGGGCATGATTTAATAACACATCTTTTTTAGTTTTTTCATAAGAAGGTTTTGTCACAATAGTTTCATTTAATATCCCAGTTTCATTAAATTGATACCCATTTAAAAGTGATAAATAATTATTGAATTTATAATAGGTGTTAATTTTAAATCCGGTTTCTAATACTTCATTTGTTTGAGTTAATAACTGATCTGTTTCTATTCTAAAATCATCAGAACCCACTTTATACTTTGAATAATACGCTGTAAACTGAGTACTGAATCTTATGTTCCAATTAGCTAAATATTGGCCACCAAAACCTATGTTTTTTTGAGCAAGGTTACTGGATTTAGAGGTCGTTTGGTTGTTAGAATCTGTTATACTTTCATAATAACCTAAACTATTATTAATAGCAATAACATTGGCTCTAAGTTTATGATTCTTGTTTATATCATATAACACTTTAGCAGTATAATCATAAAAAACGAAGTCTGATGATATCGATTCATTTTGAACATTTTTATTATTGGTTTTAATATCGCTATCCTGAAAACTTCTATCAAAATAATTATTATAGGTTGGCGTATTAAAAGCATCTGTAATCGATCTACGTCCAGAAATATGAAACTCTAATTTCTTTGAAACAGGAATTTCTAAAAAAGCATCAGCACTAATAAAATTTATTCCTGCACCTCCCGAAAATTTACCCACCAACTCATTTTTAGTAAACATATTTATGGTACTTGAAACACCATCACTAAACTCACTGCTTGTGCCATTTTTAGTAACTATTACTTTGTTGGTAAGATTTGGATTGTAGGCCGAAATCAATCCGAAAAAATGTCCGGAATGATACATTTTAATCCCATCCCAAAGCATCAGGTTTTGATCATTAGTTCCTCCTCTTACATTAATATTTGCTATACTTTCATTGGTGCTTTCAATACCAGGAAGCAATTGTATAGATTGAAGTATATCAGGTTCTGTTAATCCTGGTAAAATCCCAAATGCTTTAGTATTCAAAACGGTACTTCCATCAATTAACTTTTGAATTCCTGTAGTTAAAAACTTCGTTATAAGTACCTGGTTTAATTCTTCTTTATTTTCAACCAGAACAATTTGTTTACAATTATTACTTTCTGAAAAAAATTCTTTTGGGCTTAATTGCTGACTTTTATAACCAAGGTAAGACACCGTAATTAATGAATTTAACGGTACATCCATTAACTGAAAATTCCCGGTTTCATTAGTAATTACCCCATTATTTGTCTTATTTAATTGTACCGTAGCTCCAAATAAAGGTTCCATATTTTCGGAAGACAATATTAAACCACAAATTGAAATTCTTTTTTCAATAACAGATACCGTAATATATCTATTATCTAAGGTTTTGAAATTCAATAAGGTTTTATTATTAAGATATTCTAAGATTTGTTCGATATTAAAATCCTGCGTTGGTTCCTCAATAAAAACATTTGAAACATCATCAAATGCATATGAAAATTTCACATTAAACTTTTGTTCTACTTCAACTATTATTTCTGTAAGTGGTTTTTTATTTGAACCGTTTTGAGCATGACAGAAATTAACAATACTTAGTATTATATATAAAAGCCATTTATTGATTTGCATACTTGTAAAATGTTACATGATTTCCTTCAATTTTATAGCTCAATTTCAAAGGAATGGTTATTGATTGTAATGCTATATCTTTATCATTATGAGTGAAAGTTCCCGTAAACAATTGAGAATCGTCTACATCCATTAGGGTAACATGTAAATTATATTGTCTTTCCAATTCATTTATTACTAGCTTTAAAGGGATTTTCTCAAAACTAGATTCGGCTTGCATCCAGGAAGGAGAAACCGCGTCAATATCTTCAATAGTCTCAACAACCCCATTTACAACTCTAAAAGATTTTCCTTTAGATAGTTTTATGGTTTCGTTATTATAAGTTACAGCAACCAAGCCTTCATAACATTGCACTTCAAAATAATTATCACGCTCTTTTACATTAAACTGAGTTCCTAATACTTGAACAGATCCAACATCTGTTTTTACGGTAAACTTTTTTCCTTTGCTCACTTTAAAATACGCTTCACCATTTAACTCCAGTTCTCTATTATCCTTCCAGGTTTTTTTATTGTAATTTAATTTTGAAGCTGCATTTAATATAACTTCAGAGTTATCGGGAAGTGTTAAAGTTTCTGTTTGTGCTATTTGCGTTTCAAAAGATTTTGCGTTATTAAAGAACAAAAAATAAGATGATGACAGCATAATTACAAAGATAGCCGCAACCCTTAAAAAGGTTTTAAAATTAAGTGAGATAACTTTAGTTTCCTTTTTAGTAAGTTTTCTTTCCTTAAAAGCTGCTAATGCTTTTTCTGCATCTACCTTAGGTGCTTCCATTTGTTTGGAATAAAAAGCTATTTTTTCAAGAGTTTCAAAATTTTCAGATTGCTTTAAATCTTTAATTTCTTGCTCTGTAAGCTTATCATCAAACCACTTTAATATGTTTTTTTCGTTTTTCATTTCTTTATCCTTCAAATACAAGACAACTTAAAATATTTTTACCCTACTTTTTATTATATATTTTCTATATGTTCACGTAAAATTTTCAAAGCACCAGACATTCTTTTTTCCACAGCTTTTTGAGAAAGACCTAATAGTTCTGCTATTTCTCTATATTTTTTACCTTCTATTCTATTTAATAGAAAAACTTCGCGTTGAGATTCGGTTAATAATGAAATGGCACTTTGGAGTTTCTTTTTAAATTCTTCTTCCTCTAAAATATATTCTGGACTCTCATTTGTTTTATCTATATAAGGTGATGCTTTGGCATACTCCATAACAACTTTATCATGCTTAATGGTATTTAAGAACAGATTATTAATAGTAGTAAATAAATAGGTTTTGGCTTTATTGAAATCTATTTTAGAACAATTTTCCCAAATTTTAGAAAAAGCGTCTTGAACAAAATCTAAGGCACTATCCTTATCGCCACATTTATAATACGCAAAATTACTTGCAGATTGTGCATGCTTAAGATAAAAATCATTGAAATAGGCTTCTTCGCAAAGTTTATTGGTATCCATTTATATAAGTAATTTGAGACTTAAAAATAAAAACTTTTACAAAAGTAGGGTAAAAATATTTTAAGTTGTCTTAGTGATGTAAGATAACAAATGTGAAAAATTATGAAATACCAAAACATTGATAAAATAATAAAAATAATCATTATCATAATTTTAACTTTATCTATTTTAGCCATCATTAGCCTAAATTTAGAAATGATTTTTAAAATTAGGTAGGGTAAAATAAAATGCAGTTGTCTTACTAAAACAAAGGCGATAAAGAACCGTCAAGAAAAATAAAATATTTTAACCCAAAAAAAATTATTATCATGAAAAATTTAAAAATCATTACCAGTTTAGTTTTAACAGTCTTGTTAACTTTAACATCCTGTCAGGATGAAATTGATACTGAAAACGGGCAGAATCCAAATACTAACAATTCAGACTCTCAAACAGCGAGCAATCTTGAACGAACTTCTATGTATGATGGAAGTTTTGATGACTTTTTGGATGGTGTGTCTTGTTCTTCAATATTATTACCAGTTGTTGCAACGGTAAATGGACAACAAATAAGCATTATAACACAATCTGATTACCAAACCGTTTTAAATATTTTAGGACAATTTACAAATGATAACGATACGGTAACATTACAGTTTCCGTTAACTGTCAGGTTAAGTAATTATACTGAAGTAGTAGTAGAAAATCAAGGTGAATATAATGCAATTATTGATGCATGTAATGCTTTAGAAGCTGCTGGTAAAAATGCAATATCTTGTTTAAACATTGATTTTCCTATAACTATTTTAACCTATAATTTAAATCTGGAACAAACAGGAAGTGTGGTAATTGAAACCGAACAACAATTATATGCGTATATGAATAACATGAACAATACCGAATTGTTTGCCGTAAATTATCCTATAACTGCAACATTATCGGATAACACATCAGTATCTATTACGAGCGATTTAGATTTACAATCTAGTATCAACAATTGTTTAGGAATTGAAAGTGCAGAAGCTGAAGCAGAAAATCAAGCAAATAATTTAGAAACTATTTTAGTTGACGGCATGTTTAAAGTAGAATCTTTTGTAAACTCTGGTGTGAATACTGCTAACAATTATGCAAATTACACTATTGATTTCGCGAATAACTTATCAATTGTAGCAAAAAATACAGCCAATGCTACAGCACAAGATATACAAGGTACTTACGAAGTAACCTCAGAAACCGAAGTGTTTTTAAACATTACTTTTTCAGGAAACGCTACATTCAATCTCTTAAATAATAAATGGGAAGTAACAAGTTTTAGCAACTCATCAATCTCATTAAAAAGCAATACAAATGCTGCGGTAACATTGGTATTGTCCCAAATTTAGTTTTAATTTAGTTTTTGGTTGGTTACCATTATGTTTATGGTGAAGCAGTTGTTGGGAAACTGACAGCTGCTTATTTTAAAATAAAATACAAATGAAAAAAATAATAACATTACTATTGGTTTTTGGTTTTTTAGTTTCTTGTTCAAAAGAAGATACCACTGAAACGACTATTAACATCCCTGCTAATATAAAATTAGCAAACCAAAAAAACACAGGTAGTTCTTCAAACGATTTGTTATCAGATATTACTTTTAAAAGTATGGTAATAGAACTGGTTTATGTTGAAGGTTTTGAACCTACTCAAGGCAGCATCAATAACTTTGTGAATTTTTTAAATAATAGGACGTTTAAACCAAATGGCATTACAGTCGAAAAAAGAGCGATTGCCTCGCCTGGAAATTCACCTTATACTAATCAAGAAATTATAGATATTGAAGATGCCAACCGCACTAAATACAATTCAGAAAGTCAAATTGCTGTTTGGGCTTTTTTTGCCAACGGCGAGTCTGCTAGTAATACTAATTTGGGCGTGGTTTTAGGAACGGCATACAGAAACACTTCATTTGTAATCTATCAAGAAACTATTAAAGATTTGAGCAATAGCGCGTTTGAACCTAACCGAACCGTTCTAGAAACAACAGTCATTACACACGAATTTGGTCATATTTTAGGACTTACAAATTTAGGGGCTACTATGGTAGTAAATCACGAAGACACCGAACATGCCAAACATTGTAATGTTGAAAGTTGCTTAATGTATTGGGCTGCAGAAAGTGGCTCTGGTTTAGACAACTTAATAGGTGCAAACTCAGCACCGCAACTAGATGCCCAATGTATAGCCGATTTACAGGCGAATGGCGGCAAATAAATACGTGTTAATCAAAAAAATATTCTCATGAAATCAATCATAAAAATCTTATTCATATTTACTATTGCATTAACAGTTAAGGCACAAACAAACAAGTCGAATGCTGGACTTAAACTCGGATACAATTTAGCTGCTGTAAGTTTTGATGGGGAAACAGAAACCGGACAAAGACATTCTTTTCATATAGGTTTTTACGCGGAATCGTTTTTATCTGAAAATGCAGCATTACAAATTGAATTATTATACTCACAACAAGGCTACGAATTAAAAGATGGCAGCGGAACCTTTACCCAAAAATTAGACTATGTAAACCTTCCTTTAATGCTGAAACTTTACCCAGACGAAGCCTTCTTTTTAGAAGTTGGTCCGCAAGTAGGGATAGCAGTATCACACAAAGAAGAGTATGATAGCAGTTTTGGTTTATTTGATACGTCTCAAGAATTTGATCCGCAAAATTTTGATTGGGGCATGAACTTTGGCGCTGGTTTTAAAACTGAATCTGGTGTTTCCTTGGGTGTTAGGTACCATTTAGGATTAGGAAGTGTTTATGATGAAGGCAATCCTAAAAACCGTGTTTGGCAATTCTCTATTGGATTTGATTTTTAAATCTGTAAAACTTTAACGCTAAGCATATTTTTATTAAAAATTTGGTAGGGTAAAAAACTTTTAGGTTGTCTTACTAATGAAAGCTCTCATAGAGCACATATTAATAATCTAAAATTTAAAGTCATGAAATTAATTAAAGCATTAGGATTCATATTAGTTATTGGAGTTTCGTTTATCACAAACGCACAAGAATCTAAAAACTCCGATCAAAAAATAATTGATAAAAAATCATATTATCAAAAAAGAGCTTCGGAAGACGCGCAATATGAACAACAATTCAAGGCTGAAACAAAAGCTGAGGAAGATACCTTTTGGAAAGAGCAAAAAGATTATGAAAGTAATTTAAAACAAGAAGACAGAAAAGCTTATAAAGCTTATATGCAAGGCAAAAAAGATGCTTACGCTAGTCATTATGAGCATTGTAATTATCATTGTCATCATAGTGATAACTATTACCACCATGCTTCATTTTATTATTATAAGTACGATGGATATTATTATGAAAGATATCCTCGAAGAAATACAATTAGTACACGAGTTCAGGTTAGAACTCCAAGCGTAAGTTTAGGTTTATTTTAATAAGTAAATTTATTTCATAAAAAGAGGTTGTTTCATATGAAACAACCTCTTTTTTAATGACTACAACTATCACGCATCAATATTTGCATAAATAGCATTCTTCTCAATAAATTCCCTACGTGGCGGAACCTCATCACCCATTAACATTGAAAAAACACGGTCTGCCTCTACCCCGTTATCAATTTGAACTTGACGTAATGTTCTAAATTCAGGATTCATGGTAGTATCCCATAATTGTTCTGCATTCATTTCCCCAAGACCTTTATACCGTTGAATTTTACTTCCGTCACCATAATCTTCTAAAACGGATGCTCTTTCATTTTCATTCCAAGCATATTGTTTTTTTGCTCCCTTTTTAATTAAATATAAAGGTGGTGTGGCTATATAAATATGACCATTTTCAATTAATTCTTTCATAAACCTGAAAAAGAAAGTAAGAATTAAGGTTTCAATATGACTACCATCAATATCGGCATCACACATGATAACCACTTTATGATACCGTAATTTTGAAAGGTTTAATGCTTTGCTATCTTCCTCTGTTCCAATGGTCACACCTAAGGCTGTAAAAATATTTCTGATCTCTTCATTTTCAAAAACCTTATGAGTCATGGCTTTTTCAACATTCAATATTTTTCCACGAAGTGGAAGAATGGCTTGAAAGGCCCTATCTCTACCTTGTTTTGCTGTTCCACCTGCCGAATCTCCCTCCACAAGAAAGACTTCACATTTAGAAGGATCTTCTTCTGAACAGTCAGATAATTTCCCTGGCAAACCACCAATGCTCATGACGGTTTTACGTTGCACCATTTCACGCGCTTTTTGAGCTGCATGACGTGCCTGAGCGGCTAAAATCACCTTTTGAACAATTATTCTGGCATCATCTGGATGTTCTTCAAGATAATCTGTTAACATTTCTGATACGGCCTGACTCACAGAAGCTGATACTTCTCTGTTACCAAGTTTTGTTTTGGTTTGTCCTTCAAATTGAGGTTCCTGAACTTTTACTGAAATAATAGCAGTTAATCCTTCTCGGAAATCATCTCCGGCGATATCAAATTTAAGTTTGTCAGTAAGACCAGAACTATCGGCATACTTCTTAAGTGTCATGGTTAACCCACGTCTGAATCCAGATAAATGTGTTCCACCTTCATGTGTATTGATATTATTTACATAGGAGTGCAAATTTTCAGCATATGAGGTGTTATAAATCATAGCAACCTCAACGGGTACGCCATTTTTTTCGCCTTCAAAAGCAATGACTTTCTGCATTAATGGTTCTCTGTTTCCATCTAAAAACCTGATAAATTCAGGTAGACCTTCATCTGAATAAAATGTTTCACCTTCAAATTCACCATCATCCTTTTTTGAACGTCTATCTACTAATTTAATGGTAATTCCTTTATTTAAAAAAGACAATTCGCGCATTCTGCTGGCAAGTGTATCATAACTATACTCCGTAGTTAGAGAAAAAATAGTAGCATCTGGAGTAAAAGTTACCGTAGTACCTCTTTTATCAGATTCGCCTATTTGCTTTACAGGGTACATAGGTTTACCACGTTCATATTCCTGCTCATAAACCTTTCCATCTCTGTAAACTGTGGCTCTTAAATGAATTGATAAGGCATTCACCACACTTACACCAACACCATGTAAACCACCAGAAACTTTATAAGAATCTTTATCAAACTTCCCACCTGCTCCAATTTTAGTCATGACAACTTCAAGAGCCGAAACGCCTTCTTTTTTATGCATATCAACAGGAATACCACGACCATTATCTTCAGTAGTAATTGAATTGTCTTCATTAATGATAACTGTAATGGTATCACAATGACCGGCAAGCGCTTCGTCAATCGAATTATCAACTACTTCATATACTAAATGGTGAAGTCCTCGTGTACCAACATCTCCAATATACATAGATGGACGCATACGTACATGCTCCATGCCCTCAAGTGCCTGAATATTATCTGCTGAATAATCTTGTTTTTTAGCTTCGTCACTCATATTTTTTATTCTTTAGTTTTTTTGATTTATCCCCATAAAAAAATGACGCAAATTGCATCATTTAAGGATACTTACAAAGATAACCATTTCACAATCATTTTAAAAGTAGTTTATCGATTATGATTATAAATTATCAACATTTGTTAATTACTTAAAAATGCCTTAAATCACTTAAAAATGGCCTTAAAACGAATGTTGCCTGTATTTTTTGATTTCGAATTGTTTAATATTATTAAAATTGCTTACAGGTCAAATTTTGACTTTTTTATTTATTGAAATAACTAAAATTTTCCTTGAAAAACTGACTAAAAAAATCAAAAATGATGTGACTGATTTTTGAATTTTCATCATTTAAATTTTAACATAACATATCGCTGGGTCATAAAAAAGAGGCTGTCTAAAAAGTTCATTGCGAGTTATTGATTTACAGATTACTTCGAAATAAAAATTTCTCGTAATGACGGTGAATATATACTTTTTAGACAGCCTCTTGTTTTACAATCTTTTTTCTTATTAATAAGCATCAGTATGAACCTTAGCTACTGCTCTACCACTTGGATCATTCATATTCTTAAAAGCTTCATCCCACTCTAAGGCAATTTTGGTACTGCAGGCAACACTTGCTTCTTGTGGCACACATAAGGCCGCAGCATCACTTGGAAAATGTTCAGCAAAAATAGAACGATAATAAAACTCCTCCTTATTGGTAGGTGTTTGCAACGGGAACTTATATTTTGCGTTTGCCAACTGTTCATCTGTTACTTCCTTGGCGACTACTTCCTTTAAAGTATCAATCCAACTGTAACCAACACCATCACTAAACTGTTCTTTTTGTCTCCATGCAACACTTTCAGGCAACATATCTTCAAAAGCCTTTCTCACCACCCATTTTTCCATACGCTCGCCATTAATCATTTTATCCTGTGGGTTGATTCTCATAGCTACATCCATAAATTCTTTATCTAAAAATGGTACACGGCCTTCAATTCCCCACGCTGCCAAACTCTTATTGGCACGTAAACAATCATACATGTGAAGTTTACTCAATTTACGAACCGTTTCTTCATGAAACTCTCTTGCATTGGGTGCTTTATGAAAATACAAATATCCACCAAAAAGCTCATCAGCTCCTTCACCTGATAACACCATTTTAATCCCCATAGATTTAATAACACGCGCCATTAAATACATAGGTGTGCTAGCTCGGATGGTTGTAATATCATAGGTTTCTAAATTATAAATCACATCTTTTATAGCATCCAATCCTTCTTGAATGGTGAATTTTATTTCATGATGAATGGTCCCTATATGGTCAGCAACTTTACGAGCCGCGGCTAAATCTGGCGACCCTTCTAATCCTACTGAAAACGAATGTAATTGAGGCCACCATGCGGCTTGAGTATCATCAGATTCTATTCTCTTTTCGGCATATTTTTTTGCAATGGCTGAAGTTACTGAAGAATCCAATCCACCTGACAATAAAACCCCATAAGGTACATCACTCATTAATTGTCTGTGAACAGCAGCTTCAAGAGCTTCTTTTATGGCCTGAATACTTGTTTCATTATCTTTTACGGCATCATATTCTGTCCATTCCCTGTTATACCATTTTACAAATTCCCCGTCTGTACTGGACATGTAATGCCCTGGAGGGAATAATTGAATTTTTGTACAAACTCCTTCTAATGCTTTCAATTCTGAAGCTACATAAAACGTTCCGTTTTGATCCCATCCTATGTACAAAGGAATAATTCCCATATGATCACGCGCGATGAAATATTCATCTTTTTCTACATCATAAATAGCAAATCCGAAAATACCGTTCATTTCATCAATAAAATGAACCCCTTTTTCTTGGTACAGAGCTAAAATAACTTCACAATCACTTTCCGTTTGAAAATTATATTTACCTACAAATTGTTTACGTAATTCACGATGGTTATAAATTTCTCCATTGGCCGCCAGAATCAGCTTTTTATTTTCGCTAAATAAAGGTTGTTTTCCTGAAGCTGGATCTACAATAGCCAATCGTTCATGAGCCATTATTGCTTTATCATCGCTATAAATACCACTCCAGTCTGGTCCACGATGACGAATTTTTTTCGACATTTCCAATAACTGTGGTCTTAAATCCTCAGACTTCTGTTTTAAATCAAATGCACATACAATTCCACACATAACAAAATATATATTTTAATTAGTGATGCAAATGTGCGTATTCAATATCTATTTACAAACATAAAATCGTTAAATGATTACATATTGAAATCAATTTAATGATTTATGATAAAATTTGTTATTTTGAAATATGATATATCTCAAAACAGATTCTAAAATTAAACTTTTATACCCTTGACTTATTTTAATATAACATTAAGAATATTCCATAAGATTTTAGTTAATTTTATTTTTAGCTAAACTTTTAAAAACATATTTCCTATGAAAAAACCAACACTTTTTATGTCAATTGTTCTTGTATTCATTATGTTATTATCAACTAATGTAAATGCACAACAATTTAGCGGATTAGACAAAAGCCCCATGGACGCTGCTTCATTTCCTTCAAGCTACAAAGATTCAAATAAGCTTATAAAAATAATTTATAGCAGACCACAACTTAAAGGAAGGGATTTAAGCGCTTTGGCACCTAACGGAAAAGTATGGAGAACCGGGGCTAATGAAGCTGCAGATATAACACTTTATAAAGATATGAAATTAGGCGACAAAATGGTTAAAGCCGGAACCTATTCATTATTCACAATTCCTGGGGAAACAGAATGGACTATTATCTTAAATAAAGACATAAATATTTGGGGTGCATTTACATATAATGAAGCTAATGATGTTGCAAGAGTTATAGTTCCAGTTACTAAAGAAGAAGATGCTTTAGAAGCGTTTTCTATTGCTTTTGAAAAGTCAGATACTGGCGCAAACATGTATTTAGGATGGGGTCATGTACGGGTGGTTGTTCCTTTTACAATGTAAACAATTTTCTGTTAAATAAATGAGGCTGTCTAAAAAGTATATATTAACCGTCATTACGAGAAATTT
>TARA_R110002050_G_scaffold92809_1_pt1 | contig 12561 bp, 8 predicted proteins | sample TARA_R110002050 | Tara Oceans TARA_R110002050 (sample SAMEA4396988) | marine metagenome | biome: Polar Biome; feature: [DCM] deep chlorophyll maximum layer (ENVO:01000326); material: water (ENVO:00002006), including particulate matter (ENVO:01000060) such as... | depth 25 m
CTGGCCCCGGCTGTTCAGCGGAGGAATGCTGCGGGCACTTAGTTTTTTATTCCGTTTTGGGTAAATGACTGCTCGCATGCAGTTTGTTTATTTGATTGGACGTTTGATAATTGCGATTAAATCGTTGTTTGTTATTTTGCGCTATATTTACGAAAGTTAAGAGATTGACAATTGCCTAAACGAACTGAAAATATCGATCGGGTATTGGTTATGAGGATGAAGCGAGGGGATATGAAAGCCTTTCAGGAGCTCTTCGTAACGTATGGTGAAAAGCTATACGAATTCTCTTTTTCCTATTTGAAGGACTCTTTTGTAGCCGAAGAAATTGTGCAGGATGTTTTTCTGCGGATTTGGGAGATCAAGGACGATATTGACGAGGATCGGTCTTTCAAAAGTTTTATCTACCAAATGACGGTGAATAAAGTGTTCAACCATATGAAACACCAGGTTGTCCGGCAAAAGTATGAGAAATACCTGTTGAATTCCGACCATTCTTTTGGCGATAGCCCTGAAGCTCAACTTCAACTCAGTGAATTGGATCAGCGAATTCGTGCATTGCTTCAAAAAATCCCCGAGCAACAGAGAAATGTTTTCAAATTAAGCCGTATTGAGGGGCTGTCAAATCCGGAGATTGCCGATAAGCTTAATCTATCCATCCGAACGGTTGAAAACCAAATTTACCGGACCACAAAATTTTTGAAAGAGCATCTGAAAGGCGAATACCTTTTTATTCTCTTCTGCTTTTGCAATGGCATCCTTGCCTGCTGCTGATTCTTTCAGAATTCTACTTGTTAGCTGACAGAAGTTTGACGTGAATCGATCGTTCTTTCCAGTCGTTTTATATGTGGGCAATAAAGTTTAAAAAAAAAGCAATTTTTTTTGAGTGTTCACTTTGGACTTCTTGTATTACCTGTGACATGAGAAAGAATTCAACGATAGAACCCCGATTTTTCCAGCTGCTTGAAAAGCTTCATGCAGGAGGTTGCAGCTTACAGGAGCTGTATGAGCTGGAAGCTTTCTTTGAAGAGGAGCAATCGGTTGTAGCGCTAAAAAAACGAATGATTCAAAGCCTGGAGGAAGAGACTTACCAGGCAAGCGGTCATTTTATAAGCGATCAGACTTTTCAGAAAGTTAGAAAGCAGATCAAACAAAAACAGCACGAGAAAGATTCCCGGTCTGTTCCTTTACATTTGCAAATCACAAAAATTGCTGCCATTGTCGTGCTGTCATTTGTTATGGGCGGGTTGCTTGTTAACTTTTTGAATAGCAGGATTGAACCGGAACCGGTATCTTATTGCGAAATCGCGGCACCATTGGGTGCAAAATCCAGAGTGGTTTTGCCCGACAGCTCGGTGGTTTGGTTGAATGCAGGCAGCACACTGAAGTATTCAACAGATTTCAGCAAACACGAACGGCATGTTTCTCTGGTTGGCGAAGGCTATTTTGAGGTGGCAAAAAACGAACGACTACCATTTAAGGTCAATGCTCATGGCTTTATAGTTGAGGTTGTTGGAACCGAATTTAATATTCAAGCTTATGAAGATGAACCCATCATTGAGACCATTTTGGTTGACGGTCAAGTCAAGTTGGATCATGAGCGGAAGATTATTGACGACCGTGTTTTCATGAGTCCAAACTCCAAAGCCTCGTTCTACAAGAAGCAAGAAGATGCTATTGCCAATGGCGATCCACGCCTGGTCATCCTAACCAATATTGACCCACGACCATTGATTGCATGGAAGAATGACCAGTTGATCTTTGAAAATGAAAGGCTGAAAGATTTGGCGGTGAAACTGGGACGCCAGTATGATTATACGTTCGAGTTTGAATCGACAGATGTCGAAAATTACCGATTCTCAGGGACGCTGGAAGATGAAACCTTGCAACAGGTGATGGATGTGATCACGCTTACTTCTCCAATTTCATATAAAATAAAAGGAAAAATAGTAACCATTAATAAAGATTTAAAACGAACCAGAAATTTTAAAAAGCACTTACGATGAAAATAAAAGGGAACAGACTGACATCCGTTCCCTTTGAAAAATGATTGAGTTAAATTTTAATCGATGCTGCATAAGTTGGTAGCTGCTGCAAGCATCTATTGTTAACCATTTAACAAACCAAATGTATGAAAAAAAATCGGATTGGATTTGTTTTCCCTGCGAGGGGTAAACTAAAAAAAACACTGCTTGTGATGAAATTAACAGCCATTTTTATCTTGGCTTTCCTGGTACAGGTAAACGCCTCGGTTTATTCGCAGACTACCAAGTTTGACGGCGACTACCGTGGTAAAACGATTCGGGAGGTCTTTAATGAAATTGAGAATCAAAGTCGCTTCCGTTTTTTCTTTAATGATGATTTCACCAACATCGATCAGGTGGTGGACTTCACGGTTAAAGATGCGAATGTTGAAGGGATTTTAGACCGGCTTTTTAAAGGTTCGGATATCAGTTATAAAATTCTGGAAAACGATTTGATTGTTTTGACCACGACGCAAAGTGCTCAGGCGAGGATGATCACCGGGAAAGTGCTTGACTCGGGAGGACAGCCACTGCCTGGGGTCACTGTTGTAGCCAAGGGCACCACCCGGGGAACCATTACCGACTTTGATGGCAATTATTCCATCAACCTGGAGGCCGGAGTTACTACGCTGGTTTTCTCTTTTGTTGGGATGGAAACCCTGGAAGTGGAAGTGGGCAGTCAAAGTGTGATTAACATTACTATGAACGAATCATCCATTGGTCTGGAAGAAGTGGTTGCCATTGGTTACGGTGTTCAAAAAAAGGAATCGTTAACCGGGGCTATTTCAGGCGTGACAGCCGAAGATTTGGACCGGGTGCATTCCACCACCGTTTCGGGAGCACTGGCCGGTAAAATTGCCGGGGTAACCTTCCGCATGCCTGACGGACGCCCGGGAGCCAGCGCCACCATTCAGATTCGTAACATGGGGAATCCGTTGTATGTTATCGATGGGATTCAAAAAGATGCCGGACAGTTTAACAACCTTTCTCCAAACGACATCGAGAGTATCACCGTATTGAAAGATGCTTCGGCAGCGATTTACGGGGTGCGTGCGGCTAATGGGGTTGTGGTTGTGACGACCAAACGTGGTAAGTTGGGCACAAAAAATACCATTAATGTAGATGCTTATACCGGCTGGCAAAACTGGACCCGTTTTCCGGAAACCGTAGGTGCCTATGAGTGGATGCTTGGAAAAGCGTATGCGGATATGAATCTGGATGGTGCAACTAACATCACACAGGACGAGTTGGACAAGTGGCGTGCGGGTACCGAGCCTGGTTATCAAAGTTTCGATTGGTATGATTTTATTATCCAACCCAATTCCCCACAAACGTCTATTAATGTCAGTACTTCGGGTGGATCGGATAAAATCAATTACTACTTGTCAGTGACCCGTTTGGATCAGAACTCGATGCTGGGACGTGAATTTACCTTCGGACGGACCAACTTTCAATCCAATATTGATGCGAAAGTTACGGATCGTTTAAAAGTTGGTGTTTCGATCAACGGACGTGTTGAAACGCGCGACAACCCGGGTGTTCCTGGTGGTGATGACTATTGGGCTCCCCGTTTTGCTTTGTTCCGTAACCGCCCGACAGAGCGTCCTTACGCCAATGACAATCCCGAATATATCAACAACATTGGTCACATGGCCGAAAACTGGGGTCTGCTAACCAAGGAAAAATCAGGTTACTGGACCGAAGACTGGCGCGTACTACAATTAAACTTCACCGGTGAGTACGATGTCCCCATTGATGGTTTGAGTGTGAAGGGAACCTATTCGCATTACATCGCCGACCGTTTAATGAACGGTCACGAATACACCTACGAAGCTTATTCCTATTTTCCGGAAACAGACGAATACCGGGTGACTTTCACCATGAATAATCCCTGGAGGGAGCGTGGAACCCATAAAGTGCTGGAAACCGTTTTGCAGGGCCAGATCAACTATGCGAAAGAATTCGGCAAGCATGGCATAGCGGCGACTTTCGTTAATGAGCGCATTGAACGGCGCGATTTGGATGTTTGGGTACATGCCGTACCAAAAACAAATGCTTTGCCCTTGCTTCAATTTCCGGACATCGACACCTATAATGATTCAGATGATGAAAGTGCCCGGATCGGATATATTGGGCGTTTCAACTACAATTACGACAATAAATACTATTTGGAGTTGGCCGGACGTCAGGATGCTTCCTGGAAGTTTATTTCCGATGAGCGCTGGGGATTTTTCCCATCGGCCTCGGTGGGCTGGCGGATTACGGAAGAAAATTTTGCTAAAGCGCTATTGGGAGAGAGCAGTCTGGATTTAAAACTGCGTGCCTCTTACGGAGAGCTGGGAGACGACAATGTAGGGATCGGTAACTTCGATTACCTGACTGGTTACAATTATGCTTCACAAGCCGTGATTATGGATGGAGAGATTATTACCGGAGCTCGCGACAGGGGTGTTCCCATTACCTCCATTTCATGGTACACCAGTACGATTACCGACATTGGTGCCGATTATTCGTTTATGAATGGTAAATTGAGTGGTACGGTTGATTATTTCTACCGGAAACGCGAAGGTTTGCGGGGGCGTAAATATGATATTCTGATTCCGAACGAAGTGGGCTACTCGTTACCCGATGAAAATGTAAATAGTGACGCGATTATGGGTGCTGAAACCTCTATCGCTTACAACGGAAAGACCGGAGATTTAAACTATACTTTGGGCGGAAACATCTCGTTTGCCCGAGAGAAGTTCCTGGAATCCTACAAGCCTCGCTTTGGAAACTCCTGGCATGAGTACCGAAATTCATCAGAAGACCGTTGGACCGGTATTTTCTGGGGATACGAAGTAATTGGCCAATTTGAATCATTTGAAGAAATCAACAACTACCCGATCAATAACGATGGTGAAGGAAACCGCACCATGTTGCCTGGTGACTTGATCTACGAGGATGTGAATGGTGATGGACGTATTAACGGTTTAGATGAACGTCCTATTGGATTTCCAAGAAACCGGAACCCCATTGTTAACTTTGGTTTCCATATTAGCGCCGACTATAAGGGTTTTGACCTGAAAGCGGATTTCTCAGGAGGTTCGGCCTACTCCTACAACCAGAACTGGGAAATGCGCTGGCCTTACCAGAACACAGGGAACTTGTTGAGACAGTTTTATGATGACCGTTGGCACCGCGAAGATCCTTTCGATTTGAACAGCCCATGGATTGCGGGTAGGTATCCTGCTTTGCGTTTCAACACCGGTTGGCACAACAACTACAATAAACAATCGACTTTTTGGTTGACCAATGCACGCTATCTCCGTTTGAGAACTTTGGAAGTGGGCTACACCATTCCGCAGTACCTGGTTCAGAAAGTGGGAATGCAAAAAGCGCGTTTGTATGTGAACTCCTACAACCTTTTTTCCATTGATAATCTCAGAAAACTGGGTGTTGAGCCGGAAGTAATGGATGAAAATGGTTTGCAATACCCACAAAACAGCATGGTCAATGTTGGTGTTAACCTTTCTTTCTAACCTAAAAATGAGAATGAATATGAAAAAATTTAGTTATATACTAATCGTTTTGCTGGCCTTTAGCTGGAGCTGCAATGATGATGATTTTCTGGACAGGGAGCCAACCAACATTTTGCTGGATCACCAGGTTTGGAACGATGAAAGCTTGATTCTCTCGGTTGTTTCAGATTTATATTTTCGGATTCCGGAATACCAGTCGGTGACTAGCTGGTGGACCTATGCCGATTTTGATGAAGCCTTCGCTTCCAACTTTGGCGATTACTGGCGACATAAGAATAACGAATGGGGTTATGGCGACTGGGGCCTTTGGAATTACGATTACATCCGTGAATTGAATCTTTACATTCAAAAAGCCAGTTCGGAGCTGACAGATGAGTTGGATCCCGCGGTAAAAGCTCGTTTTGTAGCTGAGGGCCGATTCCTGCGTGCGGTCAATTATTTTGAACTCGTCAAGCGCATGGGTGGCGTACCACTGATTTTGGAGCCTTTAACTTACGATTTTAGTGGTGATGCATCTTACCTGGAATACCCACGTGCAAAAGAATCGGAAGTTTATGATTTTATTCTAAACGAACTGGATGAAATTAAGAATGATTTGCCTAATGATACGGAAGTGAAAAGTCGTGCCACGCAAGGGGTGGTGCTGGCCATGAAATCACGCGTGGCACTTTATGCCGCTTCCATTGCGAAATACGGAGTTAATACGCCCAGCGTATCACTGCCCGGTGGTGAGGTTGGTATTCCGGCCAGCATGGCCGATGGCTACTACACCATTGCCCTGGATGCAGCCGAAGAGTTGATTAATAACGGGCCGTACTCCTTGTACGAAAAGAAGGAAGACTTATCTGAAAACTTCTCCAGCTTGTTTATCGACAAAGCAAATAATCCGGAGGTGATTTTTGTCCGTGACTTTGTTCAAAGTGAACGCTGGGACGGACGTGCCAACTTGTGGACCTTGTGGAACCAACCTTGGTCGGGAGCCGAGGACCTGGAAGGCGGACGCACCAATCCTTCGCTGAACCTGGTTCAGTCGTTTGAAATGCTGGATAATACCTTCCAGACTTTTGAGACGATGAGTGGTGGCGATTACGTCTATTTCGACAGTCCGCTGGACATGTTTGCGGGACGTGATGCCCGTTTAGCGGGAACAGTCATGTTGCCAGGATCGAAGTTTAAAGGAAAAGACCTGGATATTTGGGCTGGTTATATTTTGGCTGATGGCACCATTTTTACCGGTGATGAGTTTGGTCAGCGAAAAGAACTGCCGGGGACAGACACCCCTCGTCAGGTTGTTGGCTTTGATGGCCCCATTGATGGACGTGAGTTTAGCGCCCAGTCAGGTTTCTATGTTCGTAAATTCATGGATACGGCTACTGGTTCGGGCCAGCGTGGTTTGAAAAGTGACCGCTGGTGGGTACGCTACCGCTTGGGCGAAGTGTATTTGAATGCCGCCGAAGCCGCCTTTGAACTGGGCGACGAAGATGCTGCTGCCGAATACCTGAATGCGTTGCGTCGTCGTGCCGGTTTTACCATCGACCTGACTGCGGCTGATCTATCGTTTGATCGCATTGCCCATGAGCGCAAAGTGGAGCTGGCATTTGAAGGGCACCAGTTGTGGGATATGAAGCGCTGGCGTTTAGCCCACGTGGTTTGGAACGGCGAACAAGCACCATTGACTGATCAGCCTTGGAAGGCCGACGAAGTGAGTACCCGCGTGTTTGGCTTGTGGCCCTACAAATATTATGAGCCGGGAAGCCCGAACAATGAAAAATACGTCTTTAAGCAAGTCGTACCCGGTCAGGTAACCGGTGCTGATCGTTTCCGCCTGGGTAACTACTATTCATTTATCAATGATGATATCAGAAATAACAATCCACAAATTGTTAAGAATCCGAACCAATAAAAACGTAGCAAAATGACTAAAATAAAATTAATCATATTATTGGGAGTTGTTGTCGGTTTTCTTACTTCATGCGAGTGGGATAACTACGATGCCCCGGGATCCATGCTTCAGGGAAATATTGTCTATAATGGGGAAGCCATCAATGTGAGTTACAACGATGTAATATTCCAATTGTGGGAGCCTGGATGGCAGTTGGATATCCCCATCGACGTGACCGTTGATCAGGATGGTTCCTACTCAGCGCTGTTGTTCAATGGTACCTACAAACTGATTATTCCTTCGGCTCAAGGGCCTTGGCGGAATAAGGTGAACTCAACAACCGGTTCAGATACCATTTTGGTCAATCTGAATGGCGATATGAACCTGGATATTGAAGTGGAGCCGTATTACATGATTCGCAATGCTCAGTTCTCGGCAAGCGGACGCGATGTGACCGCCACTTTTCAAGCTGAGAAAATCATCACTGATGCGGGTGCCCGCGACATCGAACGTGTGAACCTGTATATTGGGAAAACGCAGTTCGTGGACTTCCGCGGTTTTGTTGCTGAAGCAGAAATTGGCGGTGGCGACATTGCCAACCCCGGTGCAATCAGCATGACGGCAACCGTACCGTCGCTGACACCAAACCAAAACTATGTGTATGCACGGGTAGGTTTGAAGATTGCAGGCGTGGAAGACATGATATTCTCTTCGGTGCAGAAAATTGATCTGTAATCATTTCGGTTAAAATTAATGGGCCATCCGGATGAATTTATTGTTCACGGATGGCCTTTTTTACTTGATAAAAAATGGGTCATGGTAAAAATGATTAGTCTGTTGGTGGTATTGTCCGCCTGTTTCTGCCTGCATGGGAGAGCTCAAAGTTCCGATAGGATGCTGTTTGGCGATACCTCGCGTAGGGGAGTTCCTTTTTCCAAAGACCCGCATGTGGTGAAGTTCAACGGAAATTACCTGATGTATTTCTCTATTCCTCCGTTTGAAGGAAATCCTGACCCCATTAATGGCTGGGCAATTGGAATTGCCAAAAGCTCCGACCTGGTCAATTGGGAAAAAGTGGGAGAAATTCTGCCGGAAGGTGATTACGAAACAAAAGGTTTGTGTGCTCCCGGAGCATTGGTCATTGGCGGGCAGGTACACTTGTTCTATCAAACCTATGGTAATTGGAGAGAAGACGCGATTTGTCATGCCGTATCCAATGACGGAATCAGTTTTGAAAGAAACCCAAGCAATCCGATTTTTCGTCCTACAGGAGACTGGAACTGTGGGCGGGCCATTGATGCCGAGGTTATTCGCTTCAAGGATCGTTATTTACTTTATTTTGCGACCCGCGATTCCAGTATGACCATTCAAATGCAGGGAGTAGCTGCTGCTCCGCTCAATACCAACTTTAATCGCGAAGACTGGACGCAACTGACCGACGAGCCAATTTTTTCTCCCAAATATCCGTGGGAAGGGCAGTGCGTGGAGGGTGCTTCCATCATTCAGCGTGGTGATGGTCTGTATATGTTTTATGCCGGAGCCTACAACAATGCTCCCCAGCAGGTTGGTGTGGCCAAAAGTGCCGATGGCATTCATTGGGAGCGGCTGAGCAATAAACCTTTCCTGCCCAATGGCGACCCTGGGGAATGGAACTCCTGCGAATCCGGACATCCCCATATTTTCGAAGATGATGACGGTCGCACCTATTTGTTTTTTCAGGGGAATAATGACTTCGGAAAAACATGGATGATTTCGAAGAGAGAAGTTTCATGGACAGCGAAAGGGCCTAAATTGGTTGACTAACGGTGGAAATCGAAGTTGCGATGAGTAGTTGAATGGCTCAAGTTGTACTTGAGATAGACCTTAATCGAAGAGCAATCTTCACCAATAAAATAAATCACATAAATGATGAAACAAATCTTTTATTCTTTAGCTCTCAGTTTTTCAGTACTGGTAAGCTTTTCCTCCTGTCAGCAACCGGCTGGTGATTCGCAGGCTACCATCGTTTCTCAGCCGGAACTCACACAGCAAAATGATTTCTATTTAAGTAATCAGGCTCCCTTGCAGCCTGCCCATTTTATCAAGTTGCCTATGGGAAGTATTCAACCCGACGGATGGATCCTTAAATTGTTGGAATTGCAGAAAGAAGGCTTGTGCGGTCACCTGGGTGAGATCAGTGCCTGGCTTGATAAGGAAAATAATGCCTGGCTGTCGGAAGGTGGCGATCACGGCTGGGAAGAAGTTCCTTATTGGTTGCGCGGATATTCCGATATGGCCTTTATTTTTGATGATGCGGAAATGAAACAAGAAGCCATAGTATGGATTGAGGCCATCTTGAACAGCCAACAGGAAAATGGCTGGTTTGGTCCCGAGGTACGTTCAGGAAATGGCAACCTCGATTACTGGTCGAATATGATTGTGTTGTTTACTTTGCAAAACTACTACGAATATAGTGGCGATGAGCGGGTGATCGATTTCATGACCAAGTATTTTCAATTTGAATTGACCGTTCCCGATGAGGCGTTTCTGTCCAGTTATTGGGAAAACAGTCGGGGAGGTGATAACCTGTACAGTGTTTATTGGTTGTACAACCGCACGGGTGATGCCTTTTTGCTTAAACTGGCGGAGAAGATCCACCGCAACACCGCTGACTGGACACAGAAATCAACATTACCCAACTGGCACAATGTGAACATTGCCCAATGTTTTCGCGAACCGGCTACCTGGTTCATGCAGTCGGGCGATTCGGCTCACTACCATGCTTCATACAATGTCCACGACCTGATTCGTCGCACCTTTGGGCAAGTGCCTGGCGGTATGTTTGGTTCGGATGAAAATGCACGCATGGGTTATATCGACCCGCGTCAGGGGACCGAAACCTGTGGCTTTGCCGAACAAATGACTTCCGATGGAATCATGACACGCATTACGGGTGACCCGCTTTGGGCCGATAATTGCGAAGATGTGCTGTTCAATAGCTTTACCGCTGCATTTACTGCCGATATGAAATCGCTTCGGTACATTACCTGCCCCAACGGTGTAACGGCGGATGCCGAAAACCATCATCCGGGTATTGATAACCGCGGACCATTTCTCACCATGAACCCATTTAGCAGCCGCTGCTGCCAGCATAACCACGGACACGCGCTGCCATACTACCTGCAAAACCTGGTGATGGCCAGCAATGACAACGGTTTGGCGGCTATCCTATACAATTCAAGTGTAACTACCGCGCAAGTGGGCAACGGAACGGAAGTCACTTTGAATCAGGAAACCAATTATCCTTTCGAAGAAGATATTCGCTTCAATTTGGCTATGGAGCAAAATGTGACCTTCCCGTTGTACTTGCGCATTCCCGGTTGGTGCGAAAATGCTTCGCTTATATTGAACGGAAAGCCGGTAGCGGTAGATGCCAAAGCTGGCGCATACATCAAAATTGATCGGGAATGGGCCGATGGCGACCAACTGACGTTAAGCCTGCCCATGAGCTTGTCTTCACGCAGCTGGGCGGTGAACCAGAATAGTGTGTCGGTCGATTATGGCCCGCTGACTTTTTCACTGAAAATAGACGAAGATTACAAAAAGATCAGTAGCATCGAGTCGGCCATTGGGGATTCAAAATGGCAAAAAGATGCCGATCCGGAAAAGTGGCCGGCATACACCATCGACCCGAAAAGTCCCTGGAATTACGGGCTGATATTGGATAAGGCAAACCTGGAAGCCTCCCTAAAGGTTGTCCGCAACGAATGGCCTGCTGACAATTATCCTTTTTCATTGGAGAATACACCAATTGAGATTCGGGCAAAAGGACGTCAAATTCCTTCCTGGAAAATTGATCCGTACGGACTGGTGGATGTTCAGCCCAGGTATCCGGTTCATACCAGTGAACCTGTGGAGGAAATTACTTTGGTTCCGATGGGAGCAGCTCGCCTGCGGATTTCGGCTTTCCCACTCTTAAACGAATAAGAAATGAAGCAGTTGTTTCGGATACTTGCTTGCAGTTGTTTTTTGCTCAGCCTGGCTTTTGCCGACGGTTGGGCACAAAGCATGCAACAGGCCCCGGCACCACTTTTTCGCGACCCGGTTTATGATGGCGCCGCCGACCCGGTGGTGTTCTGGAACCGCCACGAAAGGCAGTGGTGGATGTTTTACACCCAGCGAAGGGCGAACGAAAACACGGCCGATGTGGCTTATTGCTATGGCAACAGTGTCGGAATTGCTTCTACTGATGACCATGGAAAAAGCTGGGTGTACCGCGGAACGCTCGATCTGGAGTTTGAACGGGGAAAAAATACCTTTTGGGCACCCGATGTGGTTTATGCCGATGGAAAATATCACCTGTTTCTGGCTTATATCAAAGGCGTGCGCAATCACTGGGGCGGACAGGCGCGAATGGCACACTATACCAGTGTCAATGCCTGGGAATGGAACTTTGAAGGACTGCTTTCCTTGTCGTCAGACAATGTGATTGATGGTACCCTTTTTCAGGATAATACGGGAACATGGAAAATGTGGTATAAGGAGAACAGCCAATCGTGGCTGGCCGAAAGCGATGACCTGTTTAACTGGACCTGGCGCGATAAGCCGGTGATTGCCGATCAGGTACACGAAGGGCCCAAGGTCTTCGAGTTTAAAGGTTGGTATTGGATGGTCACCGACCAGTGGGCCGGTATGGGCGTTTATCGTTCGGAGGATCTGGAGCACTGGACCAAGCAGGAAGGACCGGTTTTGGCTGATGCGTCAAGCCGCCCCGACGACACGCCCAGCGGAGCGCATGGCGATGTGGTTGTGGTGGGTGAGCAGGCCTATATTTTCTATTTCACCCATCCAGGGAGAAAAACACACGCTGCCGCAACCCTCGATGCCGATGGAAAATATCCTTATGCCGAGAAACGTTCTTCCATCCAGGTGGCTGAGTTGGTCGTCAACAATGGAAAACTGGAAGTGAAAGACCGGGACCAACCCTTTCATTTTTATTTGCCAGATATGGAATAGGTAATTTTTCAAAATCAAAATGATGGAGTATCTTGTAGTCCCGCCACGAGTCCCGTTGATGGCCTCGCCTGTTCTCGAAACGAATCAACAACCAAAGCTTTTAGGCGTACATCGAATATTGAAAAGGGCAAACGGGACATGG
>TARA_R110002050_G_scaffold174043_2_pt1 | contig 12560 bp, 8 predicted proteins | sample TARA_R110002050 | Tara Oceans TARA_R110002050 (sample SAMEA4396988) | marine metagenome | biome: Polar Biome; feature: [DCM] deep chlorophyll maximum layer (ENVO:01000326); material: water (ENVO:00002006), including particulate matter (ENVO:01000060) such as... | depth 25 m
CGGCTTTATCGGTTTGATGGGCTCGTTTCTAAGATTATCTGCCAACACAGGGGATATATTTAAAAACGTTATAAGTCCTAACAGTAGTGTTTTATACATTACTTACCTCACTTATCTGATTAACAACAGGTGTTGATAATTTGATTGTAGGGAGACTTACTTATTTGCTGTAGGGTTATCGGGCTTTGATTTGATCTGGATCATAAGATCAAATTTTCGGGATAAATAATCCTCGCTCGATAGTAATTGTTATCATAACTAAAAATAATCAAGAGAGAGAAAACCATGCCTTTAAAACACGTCATCTGGTTGGGGGGGCTTTTAACTATATTATCCCTGCCAGTTTTAGCAAAAGAGATTGAGTGGCCCGTTTACGGTGGTGATGATCTGCACCAACGGCACAGTAAGCTGACGCAGATTAATAAAAGTAATGTTATGGGGCTGGTTGAAGCATGGGAGTTTGATACCGGTGTAAATGAGACTTTTCAGGCGACACCGGTGGTTCAGGATGGTGTGATGTATGTTTCCTTGCCATTTAATGATGTGGTTGCGCTGGACGCTGCGACAGGTAATCAGTTATGGCGCTACGAACATGATTTAGATGAAGATTATCCCATTTGTTGTGGTCCTGCGAATCGCGGTGTGGCTGTTGCAAATGGAATGGTTTTGACCGGCACTATTGATGCCAGACTGATTGCACTGGATGCCAAAACAGGCGAAAAACGCTGGGATAATCGTGTTGTTGATGAAAACAGTGGTATTCAGGAAGATGTCAGCACGCTCGACGATACGGAATTGGGCAGTGTATCCGGCACCTCCGGAGCGGGTATCAATATGGCACCGATGATTTATCAGGACACCGTCATTATTGGTATTACTGGTGTGGGATATGGTTTACATCTTGATGCTACAGACTCTGATTCACCTTTGGGCGCTGTCGTCGGGATAGCCGGGAAATATGGTCGACGCGGTTTCATGGCTGGCTATGATATTGAAACCGGTAAACAGAAATGGCAGTTTGATACCATCAAGGCTGAAAACTGGGAAGGTGATTTTGTTACCAAAACCGCTGATGGGGTGAAATTACCGCGCGATATTGCAAAGGAAAAAGCCTCGCTGGAACAGCATAGCGACGCCTGGCGCTATGGTGGTGCTTCGGCATGGAGTACGCCAGTTATCGATCCTTACACTGGCATCCTGCATTTTGGTACTGGTAATCCTTCACCGCAAATGGAAGGCTCATCCAGACCAGGAGATAATCTTTACAGCAGTTCACTACTGGCACTTGATGCCAACAGTGGAGATTATCGCTGGCATTATCAACAAGTCCCCCATGACAGCTGGGGATACGATGTGGCTAGTCCCCCGGTTTTATTTGATATTACAATCCAGGGAAAACCTACCCCCGCCATTGGGCAAGCCGGTAAAACAGGCTGGTTTTATGTGCATGATAGACGAAATGGTAAGTTTCTCTATAAAAGTGAAGCCTTTGTCCCGCAAAAAAACATGTTTGAACTTCCCAGCAGCGAAGGAACGGTTATTTATCCTGGTGTCATGGGCGGGGCAAACTGGTCTCCCGTTTCAGTCGATGCTCGCAGACGTTTGGTGTTTATTGCCGCCATTCACTGGCCGGTGGAATATAAATTACACAAACAGGCCGCCAAGGAGGGAGAAGAAGCAGTGCGTTACTCTTCAATGTCTCCGTTAAATACTCCTGAAAAACATGGTTTATTAACTGCAATTGATTTGGATAGTGGGGAAATAGTCTGGCAGGTCAAAACTGAAAATCCATTAATAGGTGGCGTTTTAAGTACAGCCAGTGGTCTGGTGTTTACCGGAGAAGGTAGCGGTGAACTGATGGCCTTTGATGCTGATTCGGGAGAAAAACGCTGGAGCGGTAAAACTGAAGCGGGCGTCAATGCGCCACCCATTACCTACAGTGTTAATGGTAAACAGTATATTGCTGTCGCTGTGGGTGGCAATCGTCTGTTTGGTTTTAAAACCGGACAGAAAATCAGGGCCTGGAGTCTACCCTGAAACTTTACAGGTTGATAAATCCTGATGAAAGGAGTTCAGATGGCTGAATATGCTGCATATTATGGAAACTACTTTTAGATGAATAGCATCCGAACCAGGGTGATTCTACTTTGTGTCAGTCTTATTTTACTGACGGCGTTTGCCATGCAGCTGAGCCATGGTTGGTTTATTCATAAACATAATCAGCAGCAAATCAATGAACAGGTGGCAAATGCCTCCTATTTTCTGCATCAGTACATTGACAGCCGTGAGACGAATCTACGTTACGCAACCAGAGTTATTATCCAGGATTTTGGTTTCAGACAAGCTGTTGCGACCAATGATGTTCCTACCATTACCAGCATGCTTACTAACCATGCTGGACGGATTCAGGCAGATTTGATGTTGGTGGTCAGTGATAATGGTGAGCTGATTGCAGCGAATGAATTGGATTTCCCACTTTCTGATATGGCCGATATCAACTGGCTGGCGTTTAATGGCATTAGCCAGCAAGGTCAGTTTGTGGAAATAAATAATCGTTTGTATCGTTTATTCAGCTTACCCATCAATGCACCGCATCAAGTCGCTATCAGTATTATCGCGTTTGAAATAAATGCACCCTTACTGGAAGAATTAAAGCTCAAAACCGGGTTGGATATTGTGTTTGAATCTACCCAGACAGATTTCTTTTTAACTACCCTGCAAATTCATAAAGCTGAGTTCGACCGTCTTCTACAAAAAACGAATGTGCCTGATTTGTGGTGGCAAAGATCCCAATTCTTATTGGAAGAGGTCAAGTTAAAAAGCGTTAATGATCAGCAAATACAATTATTTTTGTTGGCAGATTTATCCATTTTTTATCAGGTTTTTGATCGACTGAATTATTCTCTGCTGGGTTTAACGTTATTTATTGTGATAATCAGTGTGGTGCTCAGCACTTTGCTGGCCAGACGTCTGGCAAATCCACTTTCTCATCTATACAAGGATTTGATTTACCGAGCGACTCATGATCATTTAACGTCCATTCTTAATCGTCATGCTGCTATCGAACGAATCACTGAAGAACTCGCACGCTCAACTCGTAGTGATAAAATTTATTGCGTCGCATTATGCGATATAGATAATTTCAAAAAGATAAATGATACCTATGGTCATGCTGCAGGCGACGAGGTACTGCGCCGCTTTGCAAAACGCCTGAAATCCACTTTGCGAAGCTATGATGTATTGGGACGCTTTGGCGGGGAAGAGTTTTTGGTCGCTTTGCATTTAAAACCTGAAGAGGCAACAGCATCTTTTGAAAGATTAAGATCAGTTATAGCCGATGATCCCATCCCGAGTGGTTTCCGTTTAATTCCGGTGACGATGAGTTGTGGTGTTTGCCTGCTATGGCCTGAAGAGGCTGTGCCCCCGATGGATGTAATTTTGCATACGGCCGATACGGCGTTATATAAAGCAAAGAATCATGGCCGTAATCAGGTGATTTTTACCCATGTTCCTGTTTTCCCGGTCGTAGAATCTGATATTGACGATAAAGTTGAATCATAGATAGATAATGTTTTCACGCAATGGTGCCAGACGAGCAAGTAGCTGATTTTGAACACGGTGAGGTATTCCTTCAGCATCCATGGCATTAATCAATAAATCCACCAAGTGATTAAAATCGCTTTCATTAATATTCATACCAGTATGGATATCGGCCATATTGTCACCGGTATATTGGCAGGGGCCGTCAGAGATCGCACAAAAGTGTTCGATGAGATTTTCACGGAATCGGCTGACGCGGGCTTCGGCGAAATAATGGAAAATCTGCTCATCCTGACCAATTTGCTGGATAAGGTTTTCAACAATATTATTCACACCTTGCTCACCACCCAGTTTATTGTAGAGCGTGGATTCTGAAGTACTGGCACAAGCGGTTAATATCAGGCAGCAAGCCATCAAAAAGCTATATTGGAATTTCGCTAACATCAAAAGTAACCTGTCACAGAAAAATAAGCCCCTTTCTGGTTTTTGGCGCCGGCAATTTCACCCAGATCAAGCCAGGCGGCCGTGACACTTATAACCTTATTGGGAAACCAGGCCACAAATACGTTAGACCAGTCATCTTCTTTTAAAGCAAGATTATCGGGTTTTTGGCGATATTCAACACCAAGGGCTAAATGGCGACCAAATAGTATAGCTGTGGATGCTTCAAGGACAATTTCACGCTGACTTCCATGTGCTGCATCACCAAAACCTAATAAGCCGGTCTGATTGGCTTCTGTAGAACGGGCCGTTACATTCCATAGCCAGTTATACCCGGCAATTGCACCAAGATGCAGTTTACTGGCAGCCAGATAAATATCGGTTCCGGAATCATCATCTGCACCCAACAAATAGGCGACAGTAGGATCGTCAAGTTTTTTATGCTGAATCCCCAGGCTTATCTGCGGAAATTGACTATAGACAATATCGCCATAAAGTCTGGCTTTGACACCCAATACACGTTGTTTGATATCGAGGTCTAAGGCATCAACATGAAATTTTTGCTTGGCAACTGAGAATTCAATTCGGTCATAGAAAGTCGCCTGTGCGCCGCAGACACGTAAATCATAGTCATCCACATTCGCACCACTACAAAATACATTGGCGGCTATTTCATCTCGACTGCCATAACCGGCTAATTGAGCCCACGGTACAAAACCGCCACCGCCGGTCCCTTCAATTTGGGAAATGCCGGGCGTGGCGATCAACTTGCCATCTGCGGCGAAAAGCTGACTAGTGAGTGATACTGTCAGCAGAAAAAGAATAAGTCGCATTATTTTCACCTAACCAAGCAACGAGATCTTCAGCATCCCGAGGTTTACTTATTAAATAGCCTTGAACACTATCGCAGCCCATTTCCAGCAGAATAGAGTAGGTCGCAGCATTTTCAACACCTTCAGCCACCACCTTTAACCCCAATGAATGGGCCAGATAGATAGTGGATCGAACAATTTTTTGATCCGTTGTAGAACTATCGAGATTGCGAATAAAACTCATATCCAGTTTGAGTTCATCGACAGGTAGGATTTTTAATTTCGATAATGATGACTGACCTATTCCGTAATCATCTACAGCAATCATATAGCCGGATTTTTTTAAGGTTTTAAGTACCTCGATACCCAGCGCTTCATCGTACATGATATCGCGTTCGGTGATCTCGATCGTGACCGAGCTGGCGGGAATATTGTAAAACTCAATCTGTGTGTCCAGAAAACGACAAAAATCCGGATGCGCCATATCCTCTGCCGACACATTAATGGCAGCGTTTAATGCCAATCCATTTTCCCGCCAATAGCTTAACTGCTTGAGTGTCTGTTTGATAACCCAGTGGGTTAACTCAACGATCAGACCGGACTGTTCGGCCAAGCCGATAAATTTATCAGGTGCAACTCGTCCTAAGCCTGGACGATGCCAGCGTATAAGAGTTTCTACGGTTTCCATTTTGCCATTTTTAAGCTCAACCTTAGGCTGGAAGTTTAAAAATAATTCAATATTAGTCGGTTGTTTCAACAGTGCTTGAAGCGCTTCAATAAGGCTTAATTCTTCTAGATGATTTTCGTCTTCACCGGGCATATAGACATGTATGGTTGTACGATTCAGGCGAGCATGATCAGCAGCAATTCTGACTCGACGAAGCATCGTTTTACTGTCATATCCATCGGCTGGATAGCAACACACCCCAGCATAAAAATGAGCGCTTAAACTGATATTACCAATTTGAAAGGGCTTATCCAGGTTATTAAGCAATGCTTCAACAACCTGTTTAGGACTTTGTCCAGGCAGCAATTGAATAACGGATAGAAACTCGATTCCTTCCAGACGTGCATTGGTTTTTTCTCCAGCTGTAGCAAACTGGTTAAGTCGTTGAGCCAAAACAGTGAGGCAGGCATCGGCAACTTCAGGCCCAAGCCGATCATTTATCTGTCGGAAATTTTGAATATACGTCGCCACTACAATACATTGACCATATTCCTGCATTGTTGCTGAAAGTGTGCTTCGCATGGTGTGGATATTGAATAAACCGGTCAATGCATCATGTCTGGCCTGCCATGTCACAACCTGTTCACGCTGTTTAACTTCTGACCCCATGGTTCTGAGGGCAGCAGCTAAATCACGGATTTCACTACTGGCCTGGCCGGGTTCCTGCCAGGCATCGTAATTTCCTTTGGCAAACTGGTTGGCGATGCCGACCAGTTTAGCGAGTGGGGTGGTTAAGGTATGTGCAATGATGGTGCTGATGATGATGGAAACCAACATCACCAATAAGACTATCAGGATGATGCGCCCAGACATCTCATCATATTGTTGATAGGTGGGTCTTAAGTCAGCTGATAAAAGAATGCTGACAGGGTTTATGCTGGTGGTCACTGGTATAAAATCAGAATTGATAAATGTAGGCCTTTCCATCCAAAACCATTCTGTGTGAGCTGAATTTATCGTCTCTATAAATTCTGAATCATTTGAAATATTTTCCAGTGTGGAATAAACCGGAACTGAATGTTTAAGCAGGGTTATGTCCAGACCGGTGAGTTTTTTGAGCTCATTAAGGTTTGTCTGATTCAGCTCAAATCCTACTAACGTATAGGCAATGGTTCTGGGGGCCATTATTGGTAACAGGATGAGCTCATAAACCCGGTCGTCCAGCATCACAATATGAGCAATGGCAGGTTTTTCCAGTAAATCTTTAACTACATAGCTCAGTAGGGCCTCATCGTTAATGATCGAATGACTACTGGAGATCAGCTTACCGGATAGATCCGTCAACAACATTAAATCAGCATTGATTCGTGCACCATGATTCATTAATACGCTGGCGATAGTATCTTTGTCGCCGGAAGCCACCGCTTGTTTAAAACCAAAGTCTGCCGTCAGTACCTGTGCCGAATTCACCAGATTTTTTTCTGTTGAGCGGATGTATTGACGCAGAATATTTTCAGCCTTAATGGTATTTTGCTGAATCTGTTGCTGATTAAACTGGTTGGCAGACCACCACGAAATAGCCTGAATGACCATTGTGGTCACCAGAACCAGTGAAAGCGCAAATAGCAGAATTTGCGTGCGTAATTTAGTGATGCCCAGGCGCACCAAAGGTATCCTCAAATGACTCACGCGGAGGTGGGGGCGCAATGTCCAACTGGACTATGTGCTCACCTTTATCATTTTGTTCAAGCTGATCTATTTCAAAATACTGACGACTTTCGGCACCATCAGTCGTATAGGGATGCCAGACACTTATCCGGGGATTCTGCTCGGTTGGATTAAATTTTGCGTAACCTTGATCAGAGGACGTCACAACCGTTTGGTGTTGTGCGATATAAATGTAGCCAATCATTGAGTCGTGAATGTTACAGCCCACTACAACCACACCGGGCTTTTCAAATTGGATTGGCTTTTCCGGTTTGTCGGCATAGAGCTTGAGTTCAAACGTTTTAGCTTCAGAAAATGAATAAACGTGATGGCGTATATTGTCGCTATTGGGAAAATCAACTGCCTGCCCTTGTTGAATAACAATTTGCTCAGGGACAAACATCTTATCTATCTGATCGATAACATTGATTGAATCTACTTGACCAAAGCTTTCGGGCGAACTCAATACCTCAATTACCGCACTGGAAACAGCCTGTTGTTGTTGATCAACTATTTTCAAAGAAATGGACTCTGCTCTGGCTGTTAATGCCTGAGTTAATGTGGCGAGGCCTATGCTCACAATTAATAGGTTTGTGAATTTCAAAATTGTATTCCGAATATTAGTCTTTATCGTTAGGTGTAACTGAGGTTACACCAATCCCTGTTCCAGCATCGCATCCGCAACTTTTCGGAATCCCGCAATATTTGCCCCCAGCATAAGATTGCAGGGTTGATGAAATTCAATGGCAGTCTCTGCACAGCGTTGATAGATATCTTTCATGATAATTTGCAAACGTTGATCTACGTCAGCAAACGACCATTGCATCATACTGGCATTCTGCGCCATTTCGAGCTGGCTGGTGGCGACGCCGCCGGCATTGGCAGCTTTGGCTGGAGCATAATGAATCCCTGCCGCAATAATATGTGCCTGTGCTTCAGCAGTGCAGGGCATATTGGCGCCTTCAGCAATGCAGCTAATACCATTTTTGCACAGTGCAACGGCATCAGCTGCCGATAATTCATTCTGAGTCGCGCACGGAAAAGCGGCATCTGCTTTAATACGCCATACCGCATGACCACCTTCAGGATACTGTTTGATAGGTGTAAACTCAGCGTCAGGGTGTGATTCCAGGTATTTCGCCAAAGAGCAATTTTGATCCTCTTTTAATTCCCTCAGCAGAATTAAATCAATACCTTTTTCGTGATAAATGGTACCGGTGCTGTCAGAGCAGCTTATTGGCAGTGCACCACATTGATAGAGTTTTTCAATAGTATGTATCGCCACATTTCCTGCCCCTGATACCAGGCATTTTTTGCCATCGAGACAATCATCATTGGCTTGCAGCATATTTTCTGTGAAATAGACTAAGCCGTAGCCTGTGGCTTCAGGGCGAACAAGTGAGCCCCCCCAATTCAGCGATTTTCCTGTCAGTACTCCTTCAAAGTGACGATTCAAACGTTTGTATTGTCCAAACAGATAGCCAATCTCACGCTTACCCACGCCAATGTCGCCTGCGGGTACATCGATGGTCGCACCAATATGCCGTTGCAACTCGTTCATAAATGCCTGACAGAACCGCATAATTTCGTTATCTGATCGATTTTTGGGATCAAAGTCTGAGCCACCTTTGCCTCCACCGAGTGATAAACCAGTCAATGCATTTTTAAATATCTGCTCAAAGCCCAGAAATTTAACGGTACTGGCAGTGACTGAAGGATGAAAGCGGATACCACCTTTATAGGGGCCCAGTGCGGAGTTGAACTGAACTCGATAGCCTTTGTTAACCTGGACGTTACCGTCATCATCTTGCCAGACAACTCTGAACATAATCTGGCGTTCCGGTTCAACTATGCGTTCGATGATATTTTGTTGTAGATACTGAGGATTTCTTTCCAGCAAAGGGCATATAGATTGGAGAATTTCTTCGGTAGCTTGATAAAACTCTGGCTGACTTGGGCTGCTTCGTTGCAGCTTCTTCATCGTCACCTCAATATAGGACATTCAAACCTCTTTGTTTAACCTGATAATGCAAAGATACAATCTAACAGAAGTAATGCTTTTTATCAGACTAAGCAAATTGTTACTGGTTCACCACTTGAATTGATGGCGGAATGAAAACATACTGATTTTATTTACAAATATTGAGTTATTATTTTTCAAATCCACCCGTCTGGAATATACCGACACCATCACGGCCACGAGCTTTGACATCATAAAGCGCCATATCGGCCTTTTTCATAAGCTGAAGTGGAGTTTCATTCGTTTCGGGTAAGTAGGCTGCAATGCCGATACTCAAAGTGATTAATAACCGAATATCCCCAAATACAAGATGGTTTTCCAGACTCTTGCGCAAGTGTTCAGCCACTTTTACCGCAGCTTCCGGAGAACTCACTTTGTTCAGTAAGACGACGAATTCATCACCACCAAATCGAGCAAGTGTATCCGTCGCTCTTAATGCTGACAGCATGGTTTCTGCTACGCGTTTTATCACCTGATCGCCAATATCATGCCCGTAGGTATCATTGATTTGCTTAAAATGATCGACATCAATAAACATCAGGGCCAGCGGATGTTTATTTCGTTTTGCACCGAGTATTGCCTGATTCATCCGCTCGTCAAACAAACGGCGATTTGGTAAGCCGGTCAAGGCATCATAAAGCGCCATTTTTCGCATTAATTCATGTTCGTGTTTTCTGGCGGTAATATCTTCTATTTGTGATACAAAATGCAGCAGATCCCCATTTATGTCATGAACCACCGAGACGCTGAGTAATACATCAATTAGTTGATGATTTTTGCATATATAACGCTTTTCCATCTGGTAGTGATCAATTTCACCGGCAATGAGCTGATCGACAAAATGTTTATCGACATCGAGATCTTCAGGATGTGTCACATCCATAAAGGTCATTTGTAATAATTCACCTTCGCTGTAACCAAGCATTTCGCAGCAGGCTGGGTTTGCCTCCAGCCAGCTACCATCCAGACCAACCAGTGCCATCCCGATAGCAGCTGTATCAAAGGCATTACGGAAGCGTTCTTCACTGATACGCAGATTAATTTCGATTGCTTTTCGTCCACTGATGTCAGTATGAGTACCAATAGCTCTGAGTGGATTGCCCTGTTCATCACGTTCAATCACCGTGCCACGATCCAGAATCCATTTCCAGCTACCATCTTTACACAGCATACGGTGTTCATTTCGGTACTCAGGTTGGCTGCCATCCAGCAATGCATCAATATCGCTGAATACCTGTTGACGATCATCTGGATGAATTCGATCTGACCATTCGCTGACATGAGGAGGAAATTCATCTGGTGTATATCCCAGCATGGAAATCAGTTTTTCCGAAAAAAGCACTTTGTCATCGATAATTGACCAGTCCCATACGCCTTCGCCACTACCTTCCAGCGCATGTTTCCAACGTGCTTCAGTTTGTTCAAGTTGTGTCTGATAAAGCCAGCTGTCAGTAATATCAAAACAAATACCTATCATGCCTGTTGCCAGGCCTGAAGCCTCGAAATTAATGGCCGTCTTGAGTTGTACCATTCGGGTCTCGTTACCAGCCTGTACCAAAGCCTGAATATTGAGATCATCACCATTTGCTTTGCTTCGCTCAAATGCCATTTCCACCCGCTGACGATCAGTTTCTTCAAATCGGGAAAACCAGTCTTCGAGACTAAGAGACTGATTGGCATGTTCCTTCTCGCCAAAAATGCTTAATTGATGCTCATCCACTAACACTATCTGACGCTGAAAATTCCATTCCCAGGTACCCATGCCAGCGGTATCTGTTGCCAGCTGCAGCTTTAAGTGCTTTTCTTTCAGGGATTGGGTTATTTCGTTTGCCCTGTTTTCTGCTCTTACACGACCACTTGCTAATAACCAGAATATAAAAGCAATTAAAAATGTCATTAACAATTCTAAAAAAAACAATGCGGTTGCTGACTGTTTTTCGAAGGCTTTTATGAATGCTTTATCGGGATAGGCGGTTACTTTCCACTGCCGACCTGCCAGAGTATATGTCTCACTTAATTCAAAAGGATTAGTTTGAAATTGACTGGACTGAAACAGCACATCCTGCGTGCCATCGGTCACATCTGTTATCTGCATATGGCTAAATATGCCATTTTGCGTTAATGAAGCATTGATCACGTCATTTATTCGAAATACAGCATAAACCCAGCCAGTATGGATTTTTTCAGAGGCATTTGATTCAAATAATGGCAGGTACATAAGCAATCCCGTTACGGGTTCTTCGGGATTGTCCTGAACAAGTTTTACCCCTCCAGAGAGCGCGGTGTTGCCACTTTGAAGCGCTTCCATCATGGCCGTACGCCGTGTGGTTTCAGAATACATATCAAAACCAAACGCCCGAAGATTACGTGTTTCAAATGGTTCAAGATACAAAATGCTTGTATAAACTTGCCGTTCACCTTCAGGATAAATGCTGTAGTCAGGAAATCCTGATTGACGGACCATTTCGATATGAGCAGATTTTTCTTCAGGTGTGATCAGTGGTACATATCCCAATCCCTGAATGCCGGGATAAAAAGCTTCCAGCCGGAGTTTTTCAGCGTAATTTCGGAATTCTGAGCGGGTAATAATTTTTGAGGATTCAAATAACCCCTGAGTTGCCCGTAACATCTGTTCGTAGCTGCGGACTTTTTCAGTAATGCTTTGGGTGATTTCGTTAAACGAGATAGCAAAGCGATCAGCAATTACCTGTTGATTTCGTTGTTTAACCTGATGATATTGATAAAAGGAAAACCAGCTACCTATCACTATGATTAGAATAGGGATAAAAAAATGTGGGAGTTTGGAAATATGTTTTTTTACTCCATTTATCCAATGAATCGCAATTTTCATTTATTTTGTGTAGTTTTCGCCAGTCCCTGAACTGATTTAATGACTACAATGTCCTTCTCAAAAGTAACTAGTTTATTTTAAGGTATATAAGCAGTTTGAGATATGATTTATAGGGTATTTTTATAAAGAAATCAGAGAAATAACTTTAAAGTTAAGTCTAAATAATAATTAGTTCTGAAGGAGTTGAATGTATATATATATTTATGAATATGATGGAGAGTTGACTAACTAGAGTGGCAAAAAAAAAGGCCATGTTAAAAAACATAACCTTTTTTATTATTATGGAGCCGGAGATAGGACTTGAACCTACGACCCACTGATTACAAATCAGTTGCTCTACCAACTGAGCTACACCGGCAACAAGAGGCGCATTATACAAACAGTGTGGGGGGCATGCAAGCCTGAATCACCTGTTAAAAAAATAATGCTGAATCGGTTATTTACTTTCAATGTGATGAGGTAAATAGTCGATTTCAAAAAGTGGGGTGAGTGATGGGGCTCGAACCCACGACCACCGGAATC
>TARA_R110002050_G_scaffold49770_1_pt1 | contig 12554 bp, 9 predicted proteins | sample TARA_R110002050 | Tara Oceans TARA_R110002050 (sample SAMEA4396988) | marine metagenome | biome: Polar Biome; feature: [DCM] deep chlorophyll maximum layer (ENVO:01000326); material: water (ENVO:00002006), including particulate matter (ENVO:01000060) such as... | depth 25 m
TTGCCGATGCTTCTCTAAAAGCTTCTGTACGTCTAACTTCAAAAGTAGTTTTAGGCTGCTTACTGAATAAAGCATTTATTTTGGGTGTCATTTTTTTATGAATGTCATTGAAGTTATCTATGACCTGTTGGGGGTCGGTAAAAGGCATCAATTCTTTTTTAGTACGAACCTCTTTAAAAAAATCTTTCAGATTGCCGGTGAAACCAACTTGCTCCTTAACTTTTTCCATTTCAGAACTTATTCTGGCAACTTCTTTTAATCCTATTTCATGAATCTCTGATGCGTTTAATATTGTTGTAGTGTATAATTTTATTTGATGGGCATAATAGGCATCACCATTTGGTACGTCTTGTATTCCACTAGATTCACGACCAGCATTCATATATTCATTAGCCATGAAATCATGAAGCTCTTTATAAGTGGGTATAATTTTATTAGTAATAAGAGTGGTGTAATCGGAAGTTAACCTTGCTTGTTCGCTCTCAGTAAATTCAATAGGAAAATTATGAATAGGCGTGTAAAATAAATTCGATTCCAATTCGGTATCGGCAACACTTGCCAGCTGAGGTAATACCTTTATAATCAAAGATTTTGGCAGCACATTTTTCGCCTTCATTCCTACTTCCATTTGAGTCTTTGTTGATTTTAGCCATACTACATAATCATCTAAACGTTCTAGCCAATTATCGTAATCCTCTACAGTTTTAAAAGGTTGTGCACTACTTCCGCCAGCTAATTGACCAATCATTAAATTCATGGACCACATTTGGTCGATTGGCGTATAGTTTTCAAATTCTAAACTTTCTAGGTTAATTTCACATTCCCATTTTAAAATGGCATATGACATTCGCTCACTTTCTGAAAGTTTTGCCTTTTCAAATTTCTTCGATTTATCTAAGTAACTGGAGTAATAGTTTTTCATTTCTTTCTTATAGTCGGAAGAAAGAAAATTGGGTAAGATGTCATTGTATCTGTAATCTCCTTGAAAAGTGGCGTTTAATGGATTCAGCTTTAATCCGTCCTCATAATAATGAGTTAATAAGGTAATGAAACCGACATTGTGCATAGTGGGGTTCGTAGTTATTTCTTTACTGTTGTTTATTTGAGCTTCAGTCTTTAGCCCAAAAAGTAAAGCGAATACAATGAGTATATTTTTCATTAAAATATGTTGTTTTAAAATTTAAGAAAGGTATTTCTTGAATCTGTCTTTTTTATATTGAGGTACAGATTCATTGCTCATAAATAGGGATAGAAGTTCTTGTGGTTTCTCTTTTAAAAACATCAATTCATAAAATTGTTGAACCGTAAGAGAATTTGAAGATTTCTCAACTAAAACTACATTATCTCCTGATTTTACAATACCTTCTTCAAGTATTTTTACATAAGTACCAGGATGATTATGAGCGATAAATTCTTTGAGGATTTTTTGAGTTCCAAAGCGTACACCAAGTTTATAACACGGTTCTCGTGGTTGAGAAACTTGAACTAAAACTTCCCCGATTTTATAAATATCGCCCACACGAACTTTAAATTCATCAAGGCCTTCAATGGTCAAATTTTCTCCGAACATTCCCCAATCCCAAGTCAAATTAGGATATAAATTTTTCCAATAAGAATAGTAATCTGAAGAGAATAAATAACAGGCTTTATTGATGCCACCATGGTGAACGCGGTCTATAATGGTGTCGTCTTTAACATCGTTTTGTCTCAAGAATAAACCCTTTGAAGTGGGATATTTGAAAATGCCAGTTTGCTCTTTTTCACCGTTCCATTCAAAAGTTACTGGGCTTCCTATGTTAGTTGAAATTACTTTCATGTGGTGAAGATAAAAAAAGCACTAATATTTATGGTAATATGGATAATCAATATTTTTGGTTTCAAAAAGGTATAGGTTTAATTTCTCAAAATCAAAGGAATACTGTTTTAGCATTGTGATTTAGGAATCTGTGTTTATCATTTTTCTATATTTACGTTGATGGCATTTTTAACATTTATACTTTTTACAGGCTTTGTTGCTTTTTATGCGACTTGGAAACTACGTAAAGATAAACTCAACACTCAAGATGGTTATTTTTTAGGAGGTAGGTCGTTAACAGGTATCGTCATTGCAGGATCACTTTTATTAACCAATATATCGACAGAGCATTTAGTAGGTATGAATGGTTCTGCCTATAAAAACGGGGCTATAATTATTGCTTGGGAAGTGACCTCTGCATTAGCGTTAGTATTGGGTGCTTTATATTTTGCGCCAAGGTACTTGAAAATGGGATTAACTACTATACCTGAGTATTTAGAAAAACGTTTCGATGGTTTAACCCGAACGCTTGTGGCATTATTATTAATTATATCTTTTGTAGCAACACTATTGCCAATAGTTCTTTATACAGGAGCCTTAAATATTGAGGCGATATTTGAAATATCCAATTTATTAGAAGTTAGCCAAGAACAAGGAATATTTATTACCATATTAATTGTGGGTATTTTAGGTGGGATATATGCCATATTTGGAGGGCTAAAAATGGTTGCTTATACCGATACTATTAATGGATTTGGACTTCTGGTAGCGGGTTTATTAGTGCCAATTTTGGCTTTGTTAAGTATAGGTGATGGTAATGTTTTTAGTGGATTTGAAATGGTGTTTAATAACAGTCCAGAAAAATTTAACGTCATAAGTAATGAATCGAGTGTCGGTGAAGGTGCCCGAACTGCAATTTTACCATTCGAGGTGCTTTTTACAGGATTGATGGTGAATCAGATTTATTTTTGGACCATGCATCAGTCAATTATACAACGAGTTTTGGGTGCGGTTAATTTAAAAGAAGCACAAAAGGGATTACTGTTTACAGGACTTTTAAAGATTTTGGTACCACTTATTATTGTTTTACCAGGACTAATTGCATTTTATTATTTTGGAGAAACCCACTACGGTAATCAAGATAGTATTTATCCTTTGTTGGTGAAGAAAGTTATGCCATTATGGTTAACGGGTTTCTTTGTTGCAGTGATGATGGGTGCTATTTTAAGTACATTTAATAGTGCCCTAAATAGTGCGGCGACTGTATTTAGTTTGGGCATATTCAAAAGATATATAAATAAAAATAGTAGTGAACTTAAGTTGGTGAGAATAGGAAAACTAACATCGGCCATTCTTGCCATATTTGCGATTTCAATTGCACCATTTGTAGCCAATGCCCCTGCAGGACTATATCAACTTTTACAAGAATTGAATGGGATATTCTTTATTCCTATTGCGAGCGTAATAATAGCAGGATTCTTATTTCCAAGGGTTACGGCTACCGGAGCTAAAATCGGGTTATTATTTGGATTGCTTTTTTATGTCATAGTGAATTTCGGATTTAAAGTAAATCTTCATTTTGTTCACATTTGGGGATTAGAATTTATTCTGAATATTATAGTTATGCACTTGGCTTCGAACTTTTTTTCAAATGAAGAGAAATTTGAAATGCAAGACTCTGGAATATTAGATTTGAAACCTTGGAAATATGCTAAACCATTTAGTTTGTTCTTGGTTTTGTTTACAGTGATTTTATATTTAATTCTAGGGAATGTGTAAATTTATCTAACAATTAAATTCTACCTCATGGAAGAAAAAGTTTTCAGGGACTATAATGCACCAGATGTATCGGTTGCGGTAAAGGAACACTATCGTAAGATGAGAAAAAATCAAACTTTGGATTATGTACAGCATATGCATAAAAAATATCTAACCTTTGATAAGCCCATGGATCTTTGGGATGCCATGCGTCATTTGAATAGTCTTATTGATGTAAGTGATCCGGATATTAACTTACCTAACATTCAGCATTTAATACAAAGTGCTGAAGCTATACGCGCAGATGGCAGACCTGATTGGATGCAATTGACAGGTTTGATTCATGATCTGGGTAAAGTAATGTTCTTAAAAGGGTCTGATGAAGATGGTACGAGCCAAGCAGAACAATGGGGTATGGTCGGCGATGTATTTATAGTAGGCTGCGCATTACCGGACACATGTGTATTTCCTGAATTCAATAGTCTTAATAAAGACATGAAGAATGAAAAATATAATACATCAACAGGCATTTATGAAAAGAACTGTGGTATAGATAATGTAGATTTAGCTTGGGGCCATGATGAATATTTGTACCAAGTGTTAAATAATCATAAAACAAATACATTACCAGAAGAGGCTATGGTGATGATACGTTACCACTCCTTTTATCCTTGGCATTCCGGTGGCAGTTATAAAGAACTTTTAAATGATAAAGATGCTGGTTATTTAAAATTGATTAAAGATTTTAATAAATATGATCTGTATACCAAAAGTCAGAAAGTGTATGACTTAGATGAGGTACTGGATTACTATCGGCCAATTGCTGAAAAGTATTTGGGTACTGGTCCAATTTATTGGTAGTCTTATGGATTAATTAATAAAAAAGCCACTACAAAATATGTAGTGGCTTTTTTAAACTTATAAATGAATGAGATTATTTTACCATCTCATAACTACGTTTAATAAACTCCGTCAAATCCTTTCCTTTTAGTAAACCTTTAGATAGCTTGGCCAAGTCTAGTGATTGATTGATCAAACGTTCTTTTTTCTTGGCTGTTTTTGTATTCAATATTTCACCGACCAGCTCATTATTTGTATTAACGATTAGGTTGTACATTTCAGGCATGGCACCCATACCGAACATACCGCCACCGCCACCGGTCTGTTGCATCTCTTTCATACGACGCATAAATTCTGGTTCTGTAATGGTAAATGGTGAAGCATCACTATCCATAGCTTCTAATTGAACCGTATAGTTGCTTTTTTCTCCAATTACTTTTTCCAATTCTGTTTTTAAAGTTTCCTTTTCCTCATCGGACATTTTAGAAATTTGAGTATCCTCTTTCTGAATCAGTTTATCGATATGGTCAGCATCTACACGAGCAAAAGAAATATTTTCTTTAGAACTTTCTAATTTCTGTATCAAGTGACCAATAATAGGAGAGTCTAATAACAACACTTCATATCCTTTAGCCTTAGCCGTTTCTATATAACTATGTTGAGCTTCTTTGTCAGAAGCATAAAGAATAACCGTTTTACCGTCTTTGTCAGTTTGTGTTGCTTTAATCTTTTCTTGTAATTCTTCAAAAGTAAAATAAGAACCATCTACCGTTGGGTAAAGTGCAAACTTATCTGCTTTATCAAAGAATTTATCTTCAGACAGCATTCCGTACTCAATAACGATTTTAATATCGTTCCATTTTGCTTCAAATTCCTCTCTGTTGTTTTTGAATAAAGAGTTTAATTTATCGGCTACTTTTCTAGTGATGTAAGAAGAGATTTTCTTTACGGCACCGTCGGCCTGTAAGTAAGAACGAGATACGTTTAGAGGAATATCTGGAGAATCGATTACACCACGTAGCATGGTCAAAAATTCAGGTACAATACCTTCAACATTATCCGTTACAAAAACCTGATTCTGATAAAGCTGAATTCTATCTTTTTGTTGGTTTAAGTCATTAGAAAGTTTTGGAAAGTAAAGTATACCCGTAAGATTGAAAGGGTAGTCTACATTTAAGTGAATGTGGAACAAAGGCTCCTCGAACTGCATTGGGTATAGCTCTCTGTAAAAACTTTGATAATCTTCCGGTTTTAAATCTGCAGGTTGTTTTGTCCAAGCTGGGTTAGGGTTGTTGATAATATTATCAACCTCTACTGTTGGTGCAGGGTCTTCTTTTTTTGCGCCTTCTGGTTTTGGTAAGGTTTCTGTTCTCATTCCGAATTTTATCGGAATAGGCATAAACTTGTTATACTTACTCAACAAGCTCTTTATCTTACCATCTTCTAAGAACTCGGTAGAATCATCTGCTATATGAAGTATAATCTCTGTACCGCGAGTATCTTTTTGGGCCTCTTCCATTACAAATTCAGGAGAACCATCGCAAGACCAACGTACGGCTGGCTCATCTTTATAACTTTTAGTTATAATTTCTACTTTATTAGCAACCATAAATGCAGAATAGAAACCTAAACCAAAATGGCCGATAATACCTGAATCTTTGGCAGAATCTTCATATTTGTTCAAGAACTCCTCTGCTCCTGAAAAAGCAACTTCATTAATATATTTTTTAACCTCTTCTTCGGTCATACCTAGACCTTGGTCAATAATATGAAGTTTTTTTCCTTCTTTGTCGACCTTAACTTCAATAATAGGGTCGCCGTAATCAACTTTAGCTTCGCCAATAGTTGTTAAATGCTTCATCTTCAAAGTTGCATCGGTAGCGTTTGAAATTAATTCTCTAAGAAAAATTTCATGATCGCTATATAAGAACTTTTTAATAAGTGGAAAAATGTTGTCTACAGACACATTAATTTTACCTGTTGCCATATGTTATATTATTTATGTCACCATTCTAGTGACTATTGCTATATAATTGTTTGATGCAGTGAAGTCAAAAAAAATACCACAATAGTAGTTTGTGACAAACTGACAGTTTTAAGTGCTTGTAAAGTTTAACATATATTTTTGTTTATCTATTGCGGTAAAAAGTTAAACATAATGTATATTTGTAATGTGATTGTGAAAAAGTGCTATGAAAAAGAATTTTACACATAATCACAAGTTGATTATTTATTGGTTAGGTTGTTTAAAACGTGCTATTTTTTAATAGCACGTTTTTGCTAAACAAAAGCTAATGTTTCATAAAAACTTCTAACTATGAAAATTGCATCGTACCTTTTTATAAAAACTATTGAATATGTCTACAAAAGCAAAAAAAATATCGAGAGAATCTATCGTTGCAATGTTTATGGACTATGTTTTAGAGCATGAAGAAGTGCCAAAGACGGTTTATAAGTTTTGTAAGGTAAACAGTATACAAGAATCTGATTTTTATTTACATTTTGGTTCAATAAGTACATTGCAAAAAGGTATATGGACTATCTTTTTCGATAATGCATCTAATGTTATGTTGAAGAATAAAGAGTATCAAGATTTTTCTAATAGAGATAAGATGCTTACTTTTTTCTATACCTTTTTTGAGGTATTAACCCTTAACAGAAGTTATGTTTTATTCGCAATGGAACAATCTAATAATACGCTGAAGAATATGGAGCAGCTTAAAGGCCTGCGAAGGAATGTAAAAGAGTTCACAAAAGGTTTAATAGTAGCTGGGAATGGGAATAAAAATACAAAAATCACCAAGCACAATCCTCAGTTATTCTCAGAAGGTGCTTGGTTACAATTTATGTTTTTATTGAATTTTTGGAAGTCTGATGATTCGGCAGGTTTTGAGAAGACAGATGTCGCAATAGAAAAATCTGTCAATACTATATTTGATGTATTCGATAATACTCCCTTAGAGAACATTCTCGATTTCGGTAAATTTCTTTACAAGGAAACTTTTGCCTAATCTAACGAACCTACAATTTGAAAACACTTGATAGAATACCCACTGGAAAGATTGAACGAGCTAGTAAGCTAGTTAGGACAGGGGCCAAAATTGGGGGCAATTATGCAAAATATTTAGGCAAGAAAATTATAAATCCTGATACAACGAAAGACGAACTGAACGAGGATAATGCCACAGACATTTATGACGGATTAAAATCTCTTAAGGGTAGTGCTTTAAAAGTAGCTCAGATGTTGAGTATGGAAAAGAATTTATTGCCAAATGCTTATGTGGAAAAATTTTCTTTATCCCAGTTTTCTGTTCCACCATTATCTGCCCCTTTGGTGCGTAAAACATTCAAAAAATATTTAGATAAATATCCAGAAGAAGTTTTTGATACTTTCGAAAAAGATTCTATAAATGCGGCAAGTATAGGTCAAGTACATAAGGCGACCAAATATGGTAAAACATTAGCGGTTAAAATTCAATACCCTGGTGTTGCACAAAGTATTAGTAGTGATTTGGCCATAGTAAAACCTATAGCTATTCGAATGTTTAATCTACAAGGTAAAGACTCTGGCAAATATTTTAAAGAAGTAGAGAATAAACTAATAGAGGAGACGGACTATTTGCTGGAAGTTGCTCAAAGTATAGAAATAACAAAGGCTTGTAAGGGTATACCAAATCTAAAATTCCCTCAGTACTACAAAGATTTATCCAGTGAACGAATTATTACAATGGACTGGATGACCGGCAAGCATTTAAGTGAATTCACCAAAACAGATTTTTCACAAGAAACAGGGGATAAGTTAGGCCAGGCATTGTGGGATTTTTATATGTTTCAGATTCATGGGTTACGAAAAGTGCATGCTGATCCGCATCCCGGTAATTTTTTGGTGAATGAAGAGAATGAATTAATAGCCATTGATTTTGGTTGCATCAAAGAGGTTCCTGATTCGTTTTATATACCTTATTTCGAATTAGCAAAACCTGAGAATATTTCTAATGATAAGATTTTTACAGATAAATTGTATGAATTAGAAATTTTGGCGGTAACCGATAAACCAGTTGAAATAGAATTTTTTAAAGTACTCTTTTATCAGTTGTTGAGTTTGTTTACATCTCCGTTTCATAATGAGGAATTTGATTTCGACGATGAGGTTTTTTGGGGTAGAATAGCAGATTTAGGAGAGCAGTTTGCATCAGACAAACAAATTAGGAAGATGAATGGTAATAGAGGGTCCAAGCATTTTCTATATATGAATCGTACTTTTTTTGGGTTATATAATTTACTTCACGATTTAAAAGCCAATATTAAGGTGAATAATTTTAAGAAATACTTAGATTAAGATTTACAGCAACATTCTTATTACTGGTGATTGTTACATTTTTAAGCTTGATTATTAATTCTTGTTTATATTGCAACACTAATTCTGCCTGAAATCTTTCAGGTTAAAAATATTACTATGTATAATTCAAAAATAATTGGCTTAGGTCATTATGTTCCTGATAACGTAGTGACAAATGATGATTTGTCAAAATTGATGGATACCAATGATGCCTGGATTCAAGAAAGAACCGGTATTAAAGAAAGAAGGCATGTTGTAAGTGGTGATGGTGATACTACAACTACCATGGGCGTGAAAGCCGCAAAAATTGCTATTGAAAGAGCTGGTATTGATAAAGATGATATTGATTTTATTATTTTCGCTACACTAAGTCCTGATTATTATTTTCCTGGTCCAGGTGTTTTAGTTCAAAGAGATTTAGGTATTAAAACTGTTGGTGCCTTAGATGTTCGTAATCAATGTTCGGGTTTTGTATATGCAATTTCTGTTGCTGACCAATATATTAAAACCGGTATGTATAAAAATGTATTGGTTATTGGTTCTGAACTCCATTCTCACGGATTGGACATGACTACTAGAGGTAGAGGTGTATCCGTTATTTTTGGTGACGGTGCTGGTGCTGCCATTTTAAGTAGAGAAGAAGACAACTCTAAAGGAATTCTTTCTACCCATTTGCATTCTGAAGGACAGCATGCTGAAGAACTTTCATTGATTGCCCCAGGTATGGGCAAAAGATGGGTTACTGATATTATAGCAGATAATGACCCTAATGATGAATCTTACTTTCCTTATATGAATGGTCAATTTGTGTTTAAAAATGCAGTTGTGCGTTTTAGCGAGGTCATTATTGAAGGTTTAGAAAAGAACAAACTGAAATCTACCGATATAGATTTATTGGTACCACATCAAGCAAATCTTAGAATATCACAGTTTATTCAAAAGAAATTTAAACTTACCGATGATCAAGTGTTCAACAATATTATGAAATACGGTAATACTACAGCTGCATCTATTCCTATTGCGCTTACAGAAGCTTGGGAAAAGGGGAAAGTCAATGAAGGTGATCTTGTGGTTTTGGCCGCATTTGGTAGTGGCTTTACATGGGGTAGTGTAATCATAAGGTGGTAAATAAAGAACCCATGGTAAAACCATGGGTTCTATATAGCTTACCTAACAAGAAAAAACCAACCATTCTTCTTTATTAAATATACCTATACAATATAATAGACGAATTTTTATATCTATTGTTACTGCTGTAGTGTGACTTATTTTAGATATTGTAGGAATTTTTCTTTTATGAGTGTCTTGAAAAATAAAAACCCGGACATTCCAAAATGAATTGGAAGCCGGGCTTCATAATGCTGATAGGCTATACTAAACACTAACCATTAACTATAAACATATAGCGTTACCAACAATAAATTTTAATACTCAGACAATATCTAACTATGCTAATAGACGAAATATTGCGCAATTAGTTACATATATGTAATATTTTAACATTTTAATATGATGAAAAAGACCCTTGTTTTTGGAGCTTCCTTGAACCCAGCTCGTTATAGCAATTTAGCAATAAGAAGACTGGTAGATTCTGGAATAGAAACCCAAGCCTACGGATTGAGGGAAGGTGAGGTTTCTGGAGTCAACATCAGTAATAATTTTGACAAAATTAATGATATTCATACAATTACCCTATATCTAAGTCCAAAAAGACAAGAAGAATATTTTAATGAGCTAATTTCTTTAGCCCCAATTAGGGTAATATTTAATCCGGGTACTGAAAATCCCACATTTTATAGTTTACTTGAAAAGAACGGTATAGAAGTCGATGTGGCCTGTACCTTAGTACTTTTGTCTACTGGTCGATATTGAAAAATCCTAAGTAATATCGTTAATACTCGGCTCTGCTGGCCGTCTTCGAATAAGCCATAGTCCTACGAAAGTAAGTAGACCGTTTAAAGGTAGTAGCTCATATCCAAATATATATCCACCTAAATATTCATTTGGTAGTTTAGCTAAAACAAGAATTATTGAAACACAGATTAAGGCAACTATCCAGACATATTTATCTTTTACCTGATGCTTTGTGAAAATACCAAAAGAGAATAAACCTAGTAGAGGCCCGTAAGTGTAAGAAGCTACGGTAAGTAAACCATCAATTACATTTCTATCTAAAATATATTTGAATGAGATGACTACCATAATCAGTAATACACTCATGCCAATATGTGTCATTCTCCTTATTTTCTTTGCTTTCTTTTGTGATTTTTTTTCAGTGTTGAGAAAATCTACACAAAATGAAGTGGTTAGAGATGTTAGTGCACTATCCGCACTGCTGTAAGCCGCTGCTATTAAGCCTAGCATGAAAGTTATGGCAACGGTAATACCTAAGCCACTATTTAAGGCAATTTCTGGAAAAAGTAAATCAGATTTTGGTGAGCCATCCATGAGTGGTATTGCTATATTGTGTGTGTCGGCATAAATGAATAAAAGCGCACCTAGCAACATAAAAATAAATGTAACTACTACGAGCACAATACTAAAGCTGACCATGTTTTTTTGAGCTTCCCCTAAATTTTTACATGTTAGGTTTTTTTGCATCATATCTTGGTCTAGGCCAGTCATGCAAATAGTAATAAACATTCCGCCTAAAAATGATTTAACCAAATGTTTTTTTGACGAAAAATCATCTGTAAAAATAGTTTTACTGTATTGTCCCAATTCTGGCGAATTTAAGAACTCAATGAAGGTCCAATCCATTTTATCCAAAATAAAATAAATAGAAAGTCCGACAGATACAAGCATGAATAATGTTTGTAAAGTATCTGTCCAAACGATAGTTTTTATTCCACCTCTAAATGTATAGACCCAAATAAGTAATATAGAAAGAATGACGGTTATTTCGAAAGGAACATTCCAAGCATCAAAAACAAATTGTTGCAGTACGATAGCTACTAAGAATAATCGAAATGCAGCACCTAAAACCCTAGATATGAAAAATGATATGGCGCCAACTTTATAGCTAACAAAACCAAATCTATCATCAAGATATTCATAAATAGAAGTAACGTTTTGTTTATAATAAATAGGTAGTAGTACGAATGCAGTAACCATATAACCTAGAAAGTAACCAAACACCACTTGCATGTAGCTAAATTGGGAAGCATCGACCCAGCCAGGAACCGAAATGAAAGTGACACCAGATAATGATGCTCCAACCATACCAAAGGCAACTAAATACCAAGGCGATTGTTTTCCGGCCTTAAAAAAATCTTCATTGGAATCGTTTTTGCCAGTGAAATATGAAATAATCAAAAGCAAAACGAAATAGCCAGAAATCAAAAGTAGTATATGAGAGGCGTTCATTATTTATTATTTTGAGGGCAAATTACAAAAAGTTAAAGGAGGTATTAAGATAAGGTGAAAAGGTTGGGCTTAAATTGACAATTCTCGAATTAATAGCTAATAAAGTATTCGAATTTTTTTAGTAGAAATATTTTTTGATACCTTTTCATCGTACAAATTCTAAAAGCATAAATAATGAGGCGATTGAATAATTTTTCTGATAAGATAATTGTAATGGTATTGGTTTTCATTTTTAGTATCACCAATAATGTGTATGGTCAAGATGCTTTAAAAACACATAAGAAAATTGACAAGGAACTTGCAAAATTATTGAAAGATAAAAGTATAAAAAGTGCTTTTGAGTATATAGATGCTATCGAAGAAGAAACGAATAAAAACTTAATTGAATTAACTGAAATTGCAGCTCCACCTTTTTTAGAAGGGGAAAGAGCTAAGGCCTTAGAGAAAATGTTTGTT
>TARA_R110002050_G_scaffold152670_2_pt1 | contig 12549 bp, 9 predicted proteins | sample TARA_R110002050 | Tara Oceans TARA_R110002050 (sample SAMEA4396988) | marine metagenome | biome: Polar Biome; feature: [DCM] deep chlorophyll maximum layer (ENVO:01000326); material: water (ENVO:00002006), including particulate matter (ENVO:01000060) such as... | depth 25 m
ATCCATGGATGGAATTTCTTAGGAGATGCTTACGATGAGCAATTAGAATTTGTACGTATTTTAGCTTCTGGTGATACCTCTAACCCAAGTTTTACTGCTGCAAAAGCACAGTACGATAAAGATTACCAATTATGGACAGGTCGTAAAACACAGTACGATCAAATTGCACAAGCTGTAAAAAATGCACATGAAACTTTAACTAAACACTTCGGAAAAAGTGATTATACGATTAAAGAAGTTAATACTGTAGAAACTGAAGATGAAACTTTAGCGCAAGCTATTCAAGTAGCACAAGGTATGAACGGTAATGGTTTAACTTTAGCAGAAGCTACTGTAGAAATTGATGGTGCATTAGAAAGTATTAACGAACGTTTAAACTTTAACTTAAATAAAGACTTTAATGGTCGTAAAACTGGAGACGATATTAACGATTTATCTGATAAAGGTTATGGTAACGGAAACGTTAAACCTGTAAAAAAATCTGAATCTCATGGAACACACGTTGCTGGTATTATTGGTGCAGAACGTAACAATGGTTTAGGTGCAAATGGTGTAGCAAACAATGTACAAATTATGTCTGTTAGAGCTGTACCAAATGGCGATGAATATGATAAAGATGTTGCCTTAGCAATACGTTACGCTGTAGATAATGGTGCAAAAGTAATTAACGGTAGTTTTGGTAAATCTTTTTCTCCACATTCTCAATGGGTAAGAGATGCTATAAAATATGCTTCAGATAACGATGTTGTATTTGTACATGCAGCAGGTAACTCTAGTGAAAACATAGATGTTGAACCTAATTTCCCTGATGATAATGTTGATTTCGTAGAGATTTCAAATACGTACATTAGAGTGGGTTCTTTAACATCTAAATACGGATCTAAATTAGTTTCTAGTTTTTCTAACTACGGAAAAAACAACGTAGATGTATTTGCTCCAGGTTCTGCTATTTATTCTACATTCCCAGAAAACGATTATAAGAGTATAAGTGGAACTTCTATGGCTTCTCCTGCCGTTGCTGGTGTTGCAGCTTTAGTGCGTTCTTATTATCCAAAATTAACTGCTTCTCAGGTAAAACAAGTGATTTTAGAATCTGGCTTAGCATTAACAACTAAAGTAGTTGTAGGTGGTGATGCTTCTGATGTGAAACCATTTTCAGAATTGTCTAAAACCGGAAGAATAGTTAATGCTTATAATGCTTTAATTATGGCTTCAAAGTTATAATTCTATAAAATATATTTTTACATGAAACATTTCATTTTTAGCCTTTTCTCATTCTTAGTTTTATCTTCTTGTGGTGCTTCAAACCCATCTACAAAAGGAATAACTAAGGTAGCAGATTCAATAAATGGTTATTGGCAACAACACGTAGATTATTCTATGGATATTGATATGGATGTTAACAACTATCAGTACAAAGGCAAACAGAAGTTAGTTTATACTAACAACTCGCCAGATGTACTGAATAGAGTCTATTATCATTTATTTTTTAATGCCTTTCAACCTGGAAGTGAAATGGATGTGCGCTCACGTACAATCAAGGATCCTAGTCCAAAAATTGCAGACCGTATTAGCAAACTTCAACCTAATGAAATAGGTTATATTAAAGTTAATGGGTTAAAGCAAAATGGAACTTCTATTTCTTACGAAACTGTAGGAACGGTTTTAGAGGTGAAATTAAATCAACCTATTCAACCAGGTGAAAAAGTAACTTTTGATATGGATTTTGATGCTCAAGTTCCTGTTCAAATTCGTCGTTCTGGTAGAGATAACGAGGAAGGTGTTGCTTTATCAATGTCGCAATGGTATCCTAAATTAGCAGAATACGATGACGAAGGTTGGCATGCAGATCCATATATTGGAAGAGAATTTCATGGTGTTTGGGGAGACTTTGATGTAAAGCTTACAATCGACAAAAACTATGTTGTTGGTGGTACAGGCTATTTACAAGGTGAACCAACAAAAAAATCTGGAAAGAAAACCCATCATTTTAAAGCACCTAATGTGCACGATTTTACTTGGGCTGCAGATCCAGATTTTATACATGATACGTTTCAGATGCCAAATGGTCCATTGCTTCACTTCTACTATAAAAAAGATTTAGAGCAAGCGTATTTAGATAATTGGAAAAAGTTACCGGCTGAAACAGCAAAACTTATGGATTTCTTTAGTACTCATGTTGGTCAGTATCCTTACAAACAGTATTCGGTTATTCAAGGTGGTGATGGTGGAATGGAATATGCTATGTGCACCTTAATTACTGGAAAACGTAAATACGGTAGCTTATTAGGCGTTACAGCGCATGAATTAGCACATACTTGGTTTCAGTTTTTATTAGCATCTAACGAGTCTAAACATGAGTGGATGGATGAAGGTTTTACTAGTTACATTTCTGCATTAGCAATGAACTCGCTTAAGGATGATAAAAATCCTAATCCGCTTTCAGGTTCTTATAGAGGTTACATTGGTTTAGCTAATTCTGGTTATGAACAACCATTGACTACACATTCTGACCGTTACAAATACAATCAGGTTTATGGAGCTGCTGCCTATAGTAAAGGTGCTGTATTCTTAGCGCAATTAGGTTATGTAATTGGCGATGATAATTTAGATAAAACCATTAAAAAATATTTTTATGATTTTTCTTTTAAGCACCCAAAACCATTTGATATTATTAGAACTGCAGAACGTGTTACAGATTTTGAACTCGATTGGTATTTTATAGATTTTGCACAAACTACAAACACTATTGACTATGGTATAAATACAGTTGAAGGAAATACAATTACTTTAGAACGTATTGGTTTAATGCCAATGCCTATTGATCTTTCTGTAACTTATACAGACGGAACTACTGAAGATTTTTACATTCCTTTACAAATGATGCGTGGCGAAAAGCCAACCTCAGCTACTATTATCAATGATTGGGCTTGGGCAATGCCAACCTATTCTTTTGATGCTAAAAAAGCTGTAAAATCTGTTGAAATTGACCATTCTAAAATGATGGCAGATGTAAACAGAGCGAATAATGTATTTACTTTAGAGTAAATCATTAATCATCTTAATTAAAAAAGAGCACAACTAATTGGTTGTGCTCTTTTTTATTTTATGTTTCTTAGCTTAGAATCGTTTTTTAAATACAACATCGCCTTTGTAATTATAAACACGCCAAGTACCATCTTGTTTATCTCGTTTGTATTTTCCTTTTATTTTTAATTTTCCGTTACTGTAATACTCTAAATAGTCGCCTTGTTTTAATCCATTTTTAAGCTCTACAGAGAATCTTGGTTTACCATTGTAGTATTTCTTTTCAAATTTTTTAGCCGTTAAATCTGAAGGGAAAATTTCTTTAATATTAAAAACGGTTTCTTTATTAATAGTCTCTTCTGTTATTTCTATTTGTTTACTCGTTGTGTTTCCTTTGTTACTAATTGGTGAATCTGTAAATGTATATTTAGTTTTTACAATTTTAGGGTCCTCATAGTCTACCACAATTTTAGTTTCAAAAAGTTCATTTTCTGATTTTAGTTGAATGCCAATTTGAGAAAAACAGATAAAATAATCTTTATTATTTATCAATTCCTTTTTTGCTTTAGCATCTACAAAATTATAAGCACTATTATATAAGTTTGGAGAATTGATGTATGCAAAAACACTAGATCTGCTATCAAAGTTATTATCAAAATCTTCAAAAGATTCAAAATTAGCTAGTGTTTCGTCATTAATGTAGCTGGTAATGATACTCTTCAATGTGTTTGGGTGATTACTAAAAACTACATAATCATCTAAAATTGTAAAATAGGGTTTATCTATTTCCTTAAATAAATCACCTAATAAAATTTTAAAAAAACCTTTTATATCCATAAAATTAATAGAATGTCCTTTGTAACTGACTTCTTTAAATTTTACAGGGCTTTTGCGTCGTATTTGTTCTAAAATAAATTGTAAATTTTTATTCGCTTCATCGCTATCTGTTGTTTTTAATATAAGCGCAACATCTTTTTTAGAATTTGTAACTGTAGAGTGTAATTGAATTAAGGCGATTTCATCATCTATCCAACTTACAAAGTGCTTTTTTAAATCAATTTTTAAGAAGTTTTCAATTTGTTCGGTACCATCTAAATAGGCTTTAAATTCTTCGGGCTTTTCTTTTAAAACATTTTCAAAATTTGTGTAGAATTTATCAAAACGATCAAAACTAAAACTTAAATAAAAAGCCGTTTGTTTTGGTGCTATTTCTGGAATTCTACGAGAGCTATTTCCAGAATTCTGAAGTGATTTTAAATATAAACTAACCTCTTCATTAAAATTGGTAATGCCATTTGCTGTGATGGTATTATCATCTACATCAAAATTAAATCCACTAAAATGTAAACTACTACTCAGCGTCTTTGTTAAGGAACCAGAATCGTTAGTAAAAACTTTTAAATACTCATCTAGATATTGGTACTGCACGTATAATCTAAACATATCACCATAACCAACCTCCTTTTCAACTTCAATAAAATCTAAATTTCTACCTATTTTCGGTTCTATATATTGATCTATTGACGCTTCTACCAATGAGTGTACATATGATGCTATCATTTGGTTTTTAATAAAACTAATATGCAATGTTTCGCGCTCTATAACATCATAAATCTCAATGATTTCGTGATTATGATATTTACGTTTACTAACTTTATAATCACTATTAGTAAAGGTATTTAAGTGATTTTTTAGGATATTTAATTTTGCGATTTTCTGTAGATCTACCACATAGAAAAAATCATATTTCTTAGGTTTATAAACATGTGCAGATATTAAAATTTCTCTATTCCCTATTCTATTAAAAATACTTTCTTCTTGTTTAAAAATCGTATCAATTTTATTGAGGCTTTCTGCTAATTCATTAAAGTAAGTGTTGGTATTAAGATGTTTCCAAATATCACTTTTACTTATGTCATTCCAGTTATCAATAGGGTCTTGAGTTTCTATGATATAAACCGCATCTTCTGGTACTAAATATATAGATTTTAAATTATCATTAGTATCTATATAAAACGTGTAAAACGAGTATAAAACAAAGCTTAAAATAACTAAAATTATAACAATAAGAAATTTCCTTTTTGTCATTGTACAGGTATATTTGGGTTAAAATGAATAAATCTTCACAACAAAAATAACCTAATATTATTATAAAAAACAGCACGTAAAATTTAGACTTACATTTAACACGATTCTTAAACTTTTGTTACTAAAGCTTTAGTATCGCTAAGATTTAAACGTACTTTGTTAAATAAAATAGACCAGTAAAATTTAAAGCTTTACTAAAGCATAATATCTCAAAATGTCTTTTAAATACTCCAAAAAAGATAAATTAAAAAGTAAAAAGCTAATAGACCAGTTATTTACAGAAGGGAAAGCCGTAACTGCTTATCCACTTAGACTTGTATATATTAAAACTAATTTTGAAGATGGTTCACAACTAAAAACTGGTGTTTCCGTTAGTAAACGCTTGCATAAAACGGCTGTATCTAGAAACCAAATTAAACGCTTGCTACGCGAAACTTACCGACTTAATAAACCGCTTTATTTTAACAATAGTTCTGGTTCTTTTGCGTTTATGATTTTATATCTCAGTAAAGATGGAACAACTTTTGATAAACTTAATAATAGTATGAAATTGTTGTTTAAAAAATTCATCGCCAAAAATGAACTTTTGGTAGAAAAATCAGAATCTAATACGCTAGATGCATAAGGTCTAAAGTATTAAAATCGTATTTTTAAATATTGAAGACTCAATGCGGCTTTAAAAACAATATAAACAGACTCATGAAAAGACTTTTACATAAAAAAATACTAGTTCCTGTTTTTGCAGTAGTTATCTTTTTGGGTACAACAGCATTCAAAAATGATTTCTTTGAAATTGCTAAGCAAATAGAAATATTTACAACGCTTTTTAAGGAAATTAACATGAATTACGTTGATGATACCAATCCTGGTGAGTTAATGGATACGGCTATTAAGAGCATGTTAGAGGATTTAGATCCTTATACACAATTTTATAACGAACAAGATGTAGAAGCTTCTAGAATAAATAATGCAGGCGATTATACAGGTATTGGAGCAAAAGTTTTAACGCTAAAAGATAAATTGGTGATTGTTGAGCCATACCAAAATTATGCAGCTGATAAAGCAGGTTTAAAAGCAGGTGATGAAATTATAAAAGTAGATAAAGTAACAGTAGAAGATTTTAAAAATGATGCTGCTAATTTACTACAAGGTGCTGCAGGTACTGAAGTTTCTATTACTTACAAACGTCAAGGTAAAACCAATACAGTAAAAATTATTAGAGAGTCTTTAGATATTAAAGCAGTACCTCATTATTCTATGGTAGATGAGAAAACGGGTTATGTAGTACTAAGAAAATTTAATGATAAAGCATCTTCAGAAACTATTAGAGCTATTAAAGCTTTAAAAAATCAAGGGGCAACGCAACTTATTTTAGATTTAAGAGGAAATCCTGGTGGTTTATTGCGTGAAGCAGTCAATGTCACTAACATTTTTGTGCCTAAAAATCAATTGGTAGTAACTACTAAATCTAAAGTTAAAAAATATAATAAGACATATCATACACAACGTGAACCTATTGATACCGAAATCCCACTAGTAGTCTTAATTGACGGAAGCAGTGCTTCTGCCAGTGAAATTGTTTCTGGTGCTTTACAAGATATGGATAGAGCAGTTGTGGTTGGTACCAGAAGTTTCGGAAAAGGCTTAGTACAAAGACCAAAACCATTAACATATGGTACACAAATGAAAATAACTATTTCTAGATACTATACACCTTCTGGTCGCTGTATTCAAGCATTAGATTATTGGAATAGAGACGAAAACGGAAAAGCAACAAGAACACAAGAAGAAAATTATAATGCCTTTAAAACAAAAAACGGTAGAGCTGTTTATGATGGTGGAGGCGTACAACCAGATATTGAAGTAGAATTTTCAAAACAAACACCTATTTCTAAAGCAATATCAAATGAAAATCTAGTATTTAATTTTGCAACAAAATATTATTACGATCATAAAGTTGAAGATTTAAAAGGCTTTGAATTATCAGACTCAGACTTTAAAAAATTTAAAAACTATATAAAAACAAGTGGTTTTAATTTTAAAACTAAAACCGAAATAGCTTTAACAAATGCAATTAATGTAGCAAAAGAAGAAGAACTAGATGCCGTGATTAAATCAGAATACAATGACTTAACTAATGCATTACAATCTTATAAATCTAGTGCTATTGATAGCAATAAAAAACAATTAAAATCATTACTAACAGACGAAATTATTAAACGATATTTTTACAGTGAAGGTTTATATACTTATTATACCGCAAATAATAATGAAATAAAGAAAGCGTTAAATATCCTCAATAATCCAACACAATACGCGAGTATTTTGAGATAAACGTAATTTTTTTCTATATTTATCATCATAAACATTTTCTGTTAGTAAGAAAATTATTATAAAATGAAGTCCCTAGTTATCCTTTTATGCTTATGTTTTCAATTCTCTTTTTCTCAGGAAGAATTGAAACACGAAGTTTATTTCGAAACCGATCAACACGATATTCCCGAAACAGAACACAGTAGATTATTACTCTTTTTAACTGAAATTGAAGATATTGATATCCAAAAAATATCTATCTATGGTTTTACGGATGATAGAGGTAGTGATAATTATAACCTTGTATTATCTCAAAATAGAGCAGAATCTATTAAAGAAGTATTCTCTAATAACGAATTTGATGAATCTGTAATCACCAATGTTGATGGTAAAGGTGAAATCTTAGTAAATGTTATTCACGAAGAAAATTTAAGTAAAATACGTGGTTTAAACCGTAAAGTAGAAATTATTGTAACACCTGTTTATCCTCCAAAACCAAAAGAAGAAAAACCAAAAACACCAAATACAGAAGAAATTCTAAAAGGTGAATTAAAAGAAGGTGATAAAATTTTACTCGAAAATCTTTTATTTAGAACCGGTTACAGTTATTTAACCAAAGAATCTAAATTGGTACTCGATGGCATTGCAGAAATTTTAGTAGAACGTACCAATGTTTATTTCACTATAGAAGGTCATGTATGCTGTACAGAAGGTACAAGAGATGCCATTGATCGTAAGACTAAAAAACGTAACCTTTCTATGGCACGTGCTAAATATATATATGATTATTTAGTAAAAGCAGGTGTAAAACCTTACCGTATGAAATTTGCTGGTATGCGACGTAAAGCACCACTTGGTGGAGAACCTAAATTAGATAGACGTGTAGAAATTTTGGTAACTAAGATTTACGAGAAGAAATAAATTTCTGTTAAGAACGCATCATCGCAATATGAGGAATACCATCTTCTAAGTATTCCTCTCCTATTTCTTTAAATTCTAAGTTATTGTAAAATTTCTTCAAATAAACTTGTGCTGAAATCTTAATTTCAGTTTCGTTATAATGATTTTTTATAGCCACAATTGAAGCCTCCATAATATCATAACCATACTTATGTTGCCTTTCATTTTTTAAAACTACTACTCTACCAATACTTGATTTTTTAAAGTAATCACCTGGTTTAAATAGTCTTGTATAAGCCACTAATTTTTCATTCTTATAACCTAAAATATGAAGCGCTTTTTTATCTTTACCATCAATATCTTGGTATACACAATCTTGTTCTACTACAAAAACTTCACTTCTTAATTGAAGCAATTCGTAGAGTTGTTGTGTTGTTAATTCATTGAATTTTTTAGTGAATATATCTAGCATTAGTCTTGTACAATTACCTCCTTAGGATCTTCTTTATTAAACTCTGGTTGAATAGTGACATGGTTAATATTAAACTCGTTGTGTAAAATAGTCTCAATTTTTAAAAGCAAATTATTAAATTCTGTAGTCGTAATATCTTCTGATAAATCTAAATGGGCTTCTAAATGTAATTCGTCATCACTTAAATTCCAAATATGTACATGGTGAAGCTTACTTACTTTAGGTAGTTTATTAACAGCTCTTACTACGTTTTTTATATTGATATCATCTGGTGTAAACAACATAAGCATCTTCGTAGAGACCTTTAATAAATCATATCCAACCCAAATTAAATACAAAGCAATTAACAATGTTAATAAACTATCTACCCAAAATAATTGGTAATACTTCATTAATAATCCACCTATTAATACAGCAACACTTGCTAACATATCTGTAAGCAAATGCAGATATGCAGAACGCATATTTATATTATTTTTAGAATCTTTTTTTAATAATAAAACACTTAAGCCATTACCAATAATTGCAATAATAGATAACCAAATTACAAGATTAGATTCTACTTCTTGCGGGTTATTAAAACGTTTTACGGCTTCAATTATTAACAATACAGCTACAATTATTAACGTACTTGCATTGATAAAAGCAGCAAGAATTTCTGCTCGTTTATAACCAAAAGTTCTATTTATTGATGCTTTTTGCTTAGATAATTTAGAAGCTACATAACTTACTATCAGAGAAATAACATCGCTAAAATTATGTAAGGCATCACTAAGTAAAGATAAACTTCCAGAAACTAGTCCGCCAATAACCTGAGCTACTGTTATAACAATATTTAAGAATATTGAAATTAATAACTTCTGTCCTTGTAAATCTTTATGATTATGTGAGTGACTCATTTAACATGATGCTGGAATCTTATCTACTCTATTTTGATGACGACCACCTTCAAACTTCGTTTCTAAAAACGTGTCTACCATTTTAATGGCTTGTGGAATTGAAGTAAAACGCGCAGGAATACATATAATATTAGCATTATTATGTAAACGTGTTAATTCTGTAATTTCGTTAGTCCAACAAACACCAGCTCTTACATGTTGATACTTATTAGCTGTCATAGCTACACCATTTGCACTTCCACAAATTAAGATACCAAAATCTACTTTTTTAGTTTCAACATCTTTAGCAACAGGATGTACAAAATCTGGATAATCAACACTATCTAACGTATCTGTTCCGTAATTTGTAACTGTATAGCCTTTAGCTTCTAAATGTTTTACGATAGCAAATTTATAATCTGGTCCAGCATGGTCATTACCTATAGAAATTTTCATAATAAAAAGTGTTTTGTTATTAAACATCAAAGTTAATAATTGCTTATAAGTAAGCATAACTTATAACGGCATACTTATCCATAAATTTTAAGTTTGAAACTTAAGTTCTTTATAAGCTTTTATTATCACTGTTCATAAGTACAACTAAAAATGATCACTACTTGTTAATAACTGTTCACAACTCTTTAAAACTAAAATTAGGTTTATCCACTTATTTTTCCAAACCAAAATACAGATGAGATAACCTAATTAGTTAGCTATTTTTTTAGAGATAGTTATTAAAGATCATTTGTTGTGAAATGAACAAGATTTATAAATAAACATATCAGTTATTTCTATTAACATCTGTTATTAACAACTGTTAATAGCTTTTCAATTTAGCTTTAAAATGAAGTAGTTATATGTAAATTTAATGTTAACTAAAATGTTGTAAAATGTAAACTACGGTTAATCAAAATAAAATTTCAAAAAGTTATAGTCACTATTAACATACTATAATAACCACCATTTATTTTTTAAAATTTTAAAAGAAAACTGATTATATGTATATATATGTTGATAACATCGATTTTCTATAATTGAATCCTTGTATATTTTTATTAAAAATACTTACATTTATATTAATCAAATATTTCGTTATGAAAAAGTTATTTCTTCTACTATTTATATTTCCTTTAATTAGTTTAGCTCAAGTTCAAATTGGTCAAGATATTGATGGTGAAGCCGCTTTTGATTATTCAGGTACAAGTATAGATTTATCTGCAGATGGTTCAATTTTAGCTATAGGAGCACCAGGTAATGATGATAATGGTAGTAATTCTGGTCAGGTTAGAGTTTATGAAAATATAGGTGGTAGTTGGATACAAATAGGTCAAGATATAAACGGTGAAGCTATAGATGATAAATTTGGTACCAGCGTAAGTTTATCATCTGATGGTTTAACTTTAGCTATAGGAGCACCAGGTTATGATATGATTAATTATCAATGGGGTGATAACGCAGGACTTGTACGCGTTTATAATTATATTAATAGTGAATGGGTACAATATGGTTTAGATATTTACGGAGAATCAGGTTCTGATTCACTTGGTTTTGCTGTTTCTTTATCTGCAGATGGCAATACTTTAGCAATTGGTGAATCAGGTTATAATCCTGATTATCATGTTGGTCGCGTAAGAATTTTTGATAATATTAATGGAAGTTGGGTACCAACATCATTTACTGTGATAGATAATATTGAATATGATACATTTTTGGGTCATATTGGATATGATGGTGATTTAAAATTATCTAAAGATGGTAATGTGGTAGCTTGTGGCACTACTAATCCAAGTTTTTATAGTGGAAGTACTTATATAAATAAAAAAAATGAAGATGTTTGGACACAAGTAGGTTCTACAATAACTGGTATATATAGTCAAGATGCTTGTGGTGATGCTATAGGTTTATCGGCTGATGGTAGTATTATTGCTGTAGGTACATCTAGATATGGCTACGAATATTACGATTTTGGAAAGGTAAGTGTTTATGAAATTATAGGTGAAGAATTGATACAAAAAGGTTCAGATATCATAGGTCAAGGAAATAATGATAATGTTGGTGTTGGTCTGAGTTTATCAGCAGATGGTACTATTTTGGCAATAGGAGAAAGAGGAGGTTATAAAGGTTCTGTAAAAATGTACAAATTTATAGATGGAGATTGGGTTCAAATATCTTCTGCTATAGAAGGAGAAGCTGATTTTGATAATTCAAGTAGAAGTATATGTTTGTCAGATGATGGTACTATTTTAGCTATAGGAGCTAAAAATAATGATGGAAGTAATGGTACTGATTCTGGTCATGTAAGGGTTTATAATGTTGAAGAATCTGTTTTAGTTTTATCTACAAAAAGTAAAGTTTTAGAATCATTTACAATTTACCCAAACCCAACAAAAAATAAATTTACAATTCAATTAGAAAATAATACAGAATTAAAAAATGTAATTATTTATAATAACTTAGGTCAACAAGTATTAGTTTCAAATGAAACTGTTATTAACACTTCTAAATTATCAATAGGAATATATGTTGTAGAAATAGAAACCAACAAAGGAAAAGGGTCTAAAAAACTAATTATTGAATAGTAAAACATTCATTTTTTATTCAAAAGCACTGTAAATTTTACAGTGCTTTTTCATTAATTTAACGTTCTATAAACACCATTAAAAAATTAAAACGTAACTTTGTATTAAACTTAATAACCTCTCTTCGCCTTAATTAAGTTTTAAATTAGAATTCCTATCACTTATAGGAAATGAATATGATTACAAATTAAATGACAAAAAAGAAACACAGGAAACCTTCACATAACAAGATTTCCAACCTTACAAATACAATTCTTAGTATTTTAAAAAAAGAAAGAAACTCAACTTTTAA
>TARA_R110002050_G_scaffold284416_3_pt1 | contig 12537 bp, 11 predicted proteins | sample TARA_R110002050 | Tara Oceans TARA_R110002050 (sample SAMEA4396988) | marine metagenome | biome: Polar Biome; feature: [DCM] deep chlorophyll maximum layer (ENVO:01000326); material: water (ENVO:00002006), including particulate matter (ENVO:01000060) such as... | depth 25 m
AGCGACATCAATATTCTCCATGCCTGCTCCCGAACGGGCAATCCATTTTAAATTGGGTGCTGCATCAAAAACTTCAAGATCAAATTTGAATTTGCTGCGAATCACTGCTCCTTCATAATTTTTTAGAATGGTTATAATGAATTCTCTATTGAGTTCGTTTTTCCAATCACATTCATATCCTGCTTGTTCTAGTTTTTCAAATAAAACAGGATGAACGCTGTCTATAAAAATTACTTTAGGTTTCACTAAGCATACATTAAATGACCGATACCAAAATAGATGAAGAGTCCAAAAATATCATTGACTGTTGTGATAAATGGTCCTGTAGCTAATGCAGGATCAATTTTGTATTTATCCAGCATTAGTGGAACAAAAGTGCCGAAAAGCCCAGCAAATATAATTACAGCCATCAAGGAAACGCTGACTGTTACCGCTAAGTCATAATTGTCTTTGTAGAAATAGGCATAAATTAAAATGAGGATGCTACAAACTACACCATTGATTAAGGCAACTAAAAATTCTTTTTTCAAACGCGCAAAAAGGCTATCGAAGCCCAAAGAATTATTTGCTAAACCTTGAACAATAATTGCTGAAGATTGAACTCCAACGTTTCCACCCATCGCAGCAATTAGCGGAATAAAAAGAGCCATTTCAGGATAAATTTGCAATTGATCTTCGTACTGATTAATCACCAATGCACCCAGAATTCCTCCTAATAAACCAATTAATAACCAAGGTAATCGAGCCTTAGAAAGGACTTTTACGCTATCACCAGAATCAACACTAGTTGAGATACCCGAAGCCATTTGATAATCTTTTCCTGCTTCTTCTTTAATTACATCAACAATGTCGTCAATGGTAATTCTTCCAATTAGGCGATTTAATTCATCAACAACAGGTAACACAACTAAATCGTATTTCTCCATTATTGCCGCAATGTCTTCCGACTTTTCGTAAGCTTTAACAGAAAGTACATCAGGGAAATAGAGGTCCTTTACCTTGCTTCCATCGGGAGCCAATAAAAGGCGTTTTAAAGAAAGTGTTCCTTTAAGTTTCTCACTTTCATCTATTACATAAATGGTGTAAACGTTTTCAATATCTGCTGCCTGTTTTCGCATTTCTTTTAGGCATCTGAGCATGGTCCAGTTCACATTCACTTTGATCAACTCTTTCGCCATCAAACCCCCGGCAGAATCTTCGGGATAATTCAATAAATCGACAATATCGCTTGCCTGCTCACTGTCTTTTATCATTGAGATGACATCGTCCTTCTTCTTATCAGACAATTCTGCCATGACATCGGCAGCATCATCCGAATCCATGTGGTTAATGAACTTTTCGGCAATTTCTTTAGGACCAATGTTGCCCAAAAACTTTTCTCGAACGTCTTCTTGTAATTCAATTAAAACATCGGCAGCAATTTCTCCTTCGAGATAAGGGTAAAGTAAGAGCGCTTCTTCTTCCGAAATTTCATTGAAAATTTCGGCAATATCAGCAGGGTGCAACTCATTAATTTTAATTAAAAAGTCGGCTCTTCCTTCTTCGAGGGCGTCTTGTACTTCCTCTATATACTCTTTTGTTAACTCAAATTGCATGACCAATAGATTCTTTGACGAAAATAAGCCTATAAAGCGGAATGAAAAAGTATTTTAGGAAAGGGAATTTTAAAAGTTCTACTAAATTTCTATTAACTCAATAAATTGGTCAATTCTATAAAATCTTGCACACTGAGTTGCTCAGGGCGTTTGTTAAAGATTTCATTTTCTTTGAGTTTGTCAGGAATAATGGCTTTGAGTGAGTTGCGCATGGTTTTTCGGCGTTGGTTAAAAGCCATTTTAACTAAAGAAGTAAATTTTCTTTCATCGCAGCCCAATTTTTTTGAATCGTTTCTTCTTAAACGAATTACAGCAGATTTTACTTTTGGTGGTGGATCGAAAACTGTTTCATCAACTGTGAAAAGGTATTCGATGTTGTAGAAAGCTTGCAATAAAACACTGGTAATTCCATAAACTTTTGACCCTTCTGGAGAAGCAATTCGCTCAGCCACTTCTTTTTGAAACATGCCAACTACTTCAAGCACTTGTTCTTTATTGTCTAGCGCTTTAAAAAGTATTTGAGTTGAAATATTGTAGGGGAAGTTTCCAATAATTCCGAAAGGCTCTTCTTGAAATAAAGTTTTTAAATTTAATTTCAAAAAATCTGCTTCAATGATTTGATCTGAATCAAGTTGAACTTTATTTTGGAGGTATGCGATGGATTCTCGATCGATGTCTACAATTTTAAGCTTGAGATCTTTTCTTGCTAAGAGGTAGTTCGTTAAAACACCCATTCCAGGACCAACTTCAATGGTATTTTTAAAAAGTCCTTCAGTATTAAATGCAGCCACTGTCTCCTCTGCAATTGTTAAATCCTTTAAAAAATGCTGTCCTAAATGTTTTTTTGCCCTTACTTTATCCAAAATCAGGCTTTTTCTAGTAAAGTACGAAATGCAACGAATTTATTTTCGAAACGATCACTGTGTTCTTTTTGCAAACGGGGAGCATGATGCGCTTGATACTGGTGTAAGTCTTTCATGCTTGGGCAAGTGTATTGAATGTTGTAAGTAACACCTTCTTCCGTTTCAGCTTTCGTTAATACTTTTAATATTTGATGAGAAGTGAAAATTCCAGTTGCCATAACATCGGGAATGTGTTGCTCTTTCATCCAATTTATCCAATCTTCATGTACCTCTTCGGCAATATTTATAGTTACGCTGTATACAATCATAATCAGTTGATTTCGTCTTGAGAAAAATCTCCCCTTAATTCTCTGAATTTTTTTCTACTCTCCACAACAAATAAGCTTCCAGGATAAGTTGTAATTAAAGTTTTGAAGAGTTCCATAGCCTTCTCTTTGTTATTTAGCTTTTCTTCATGGAGTTTAGCTAATGCAAAAAGGGCATCATCGCCTAAAATATCTTCAGCATACCCACTAATTAAGTCTTCTAAAAAACCAGCTGCTTTTTCATAATCTCTTTTTTTGAAGAATATCTGGTATTTTGCAAATAATATTTCATCTTTTAGGCTAGTAGACGGAAAGAATTTTGGAATTGAGTCTAGCGTTTGAAGTGCCAAATCATAATCCTTTTTAAATATCATTAAATCAGCGAAAGCATACATTTCTAAAGGCTCTACAATGCTATCAAGCCCAACGTTATCTGTAATAAGAAGAGATAATTGCATGGCATCATTGGCAATTAATTTAGAAGTGGATCCTTTTAAAACATTTAATTGCGCCTGTGCCCAGAAGAAATCACCGGTATAAAATGCAATTTTTGAATTCTTGAATTTTGCCCAATCTCCAATTTCGTCGTATTTGAATTCTTTTTCAACCTGAGAATAGAGTAGGGATGCTTCCCAAATCTCATCTTTAAGTAACATTAAATCAGCTAAATCAATTTTTAGTGCTGCTTTGGTTTGCTTTGGGATATTGGTCATTCTTGAAGCTTCTTCTAAAAGTTTTACTGCTACAGAAATGCTGTCAATGTAATAAGCGTTTAAATTCGCAAGCCCACGAATCAATGGTAAGGTATAGCTGCTTTTACCCAAATCTGCAATTGTTTGCTCATATTTTTTCTTAAGCTTCTGAAGGTCTTCAGCAGCATAATTTGGGTTACTAATGACTTTTTCCTTAAGTACTTCAACTAACTTCATTTTTGATTGAAGGTAATAAGGTTTTGAATCTCCCAAATCAATGATGTATTGAAAAGCAGTTTCTGCGGTTTCAAAATCATTGTTCGAAAGACTGAGTTCTCCCAAAGAAAAAATTCGTTTACCATCTTCATTAAATCGACGGTCTAGTGCTTTGGCTTGAATAAATGCTGCATAAAAATTTTGGTCTTGAATGTAAAGCCACACTAATAATTCTGAAAAGATTTCATTGTCAGAATTTTTCTGAATGCGCTTTAATAGTTGATTTTTCAAAAGATCCATTTGCTTCCCTTCAGGGTCGGGATTAAGCACACGTTGGAACAAATTTTGGATGGTTTGAATGTAGCCTCTATTTCCTTCCAATATGTTGAGGTACTCTTCAATCATTTCACTTGTTTTGCCTTGATGAGCATAAACATTGGCTATCTCAAATCGGAAGAGTTGTTCGTTTCTAGTGTTTTTTCTAGCAGTTGTATAGGCACGTTCAGCTTCATTGTACTTGTTATACTTAATGAATTGATTGGCTACTGTTCTCGCAATTTGTTCGTCGCTACCAATTGCATCAATTGCTTCTTTGTAATAGCGTTCCGCAGATTTCTTATCATCTTCTTGGTCGGCAATGTGACCACGATCGACAATGTATTCAAAACGATTTGGGAAACGTTTGATTCTCTTTTTTACCAATTTATCAGCCGAACTAAAATCATTTTCTTGAATATAAAGATTGACAAGAGTGACATAATAATTTTCAGCTTCAGTTTTTGAATAAAGCTCTTCATAATAGGTAATTGCTTTCTGATTTTCACCATCGGCTTCAGCTTGCTTGGCTAGCGCATCAATGGTAACTATATCACTTTGAGTAAATCCTTGTCCAATTATAAAAAGTGAAAAAAATAGAAGAGTGATTATTTTACTCATTCGCCTTTGCTTTGTAAGCATTTATTATTGAATCCACTTTGGGAGTCATGCGTTCATATTTTTTGAGCATATTTTCATAACTAATACTAACCTGACTTGTAATTGGCAAAAGTTGATCAAAATTGTCTCTTTCCAATTTGTAATAGTCATTAAATTGATTTTCATTCACTAATCTGTTGGCTACATCTTTTTCTAAATCATCCAATTGTTTAGTAATAGTTTTAACTTCTTGTCGGATTTGAAAAAAATCATTTTTGAAAAAACGAGCTACTTTTTTCATCACCAAAAAAGAATCAAGGTAAAAAAGCGTTTCTCTTGAAAGCGTATCTTTCATGTCGTTAAGTAATAAGGAACGTCTTTCTTCATATCCTGTTGTAATTTCAATCACTTTATTGCTATCAATTTCTACTAACGATTGATAAAGTGAATCTGCTTGAGCAGACAGAACTTCAAGTTTTTTAGCTTGTTCATCGGTGATTTTTGGACCACAAGCAGAAAGGGCAGTAACAATGGTTAATGATATAATAAAAAGGGTTTTCATAGGTCTTAGTCGATTTTGGTAAACTTGGTGTAAGGTATTAAAACTTTAGGAATCTGAATATCTTGTGCAGTTTGGTGATTTTCTAACAAAGCAGCAAGAATTCTTGGAAGCGCCAGTGCACTTCCATTCAAAGTATGTGCTAGTTCAGTTTTCCCCTCTTTATTCTTGAATCGCAATTTTAGTCGATTGGCCTGAAAAGTTTCAAAATTAGAAACAGAACTTACTTCCAACCAACGCTCTTGAGCAGCAGAATAGACTTCAAAATCATAAGTAATAGCAGACGTAAAACCCAAATCTCCACCACAAAGCAAAGCAATGCGGTATTGAAGTCCCAATTTCTCGAGCAATTGCTTGATGTGTTCAACCATTTCATCTAAAGCTTTGTAAGAATTTTCAGGATGTTGAACCTGTACGATTTCTACTTTATCAAACTGGTGCAAACGATTAAGGCCTCTCACATCTTTTCCATAAGAACCTGCTTCTCTTCGGAAACAAGGGGTGTAGGCACAATTTTTTATTGGAAATTCACTTTCCTTTAAAATAACATCTCGATAAATATTGGTTACAGGAACTTCAGCTGTTGGTATTAAGTACAAATTATCTTCTGTCACATGATACATCTGTCCCTCTTTATCAGGTAGTTGTCCTGTACCAAATCCTGATGCTTCATTAACTAAATGAGGTGGAATTACTTCATTATAACCTGCTGCTTCAGCTTCATCTAAAAAAAAGTTGATGAGAGCTCGTTGCAATTTTGCTCCTTTACCTTGGTAAATTGGAAATCCTGCACCAGTAATTTTTACGCCTAATTCAAAATCGATAAGGCCATATTTTTTTGCTAAATCCCAATGTGGCAGTGCCTCAAAACTAAATTTTTTGATTGCTCCATGTTCGAAAACAATTTTATTGTCTGCTTCAGAATTTCCCGATGGAACAATTTTATTTGGAACATTAGGAAGTTGGTAAAGCAGGTTTAATTGCTCTTTTTCAATATCTTGTAACTCTTCTTTGTTGATCTGAGATTGATCTTTTAGTACCTTAGTTTTTTCTTTTAAATCGTTTGCAGCTGCTGCATTTCCAGATTTAAATAATTCTCCAATTTCCTTAGCAATTCTGTTCGATTCTGCTAAAGTTTGATCCAATTCAGTTTGCATTTGTTTGCGCAAATTATCTAAATCTAAAACTTTATCTATTTGTGCTGCAGCATCCAAATTCCTCTTTTTGTAAGCCTGGAGTATTTCCTCCCTATTTTCTCTAATGTAAGAAAGTTGTAACATGTTATATTATTGTTAGCCTACAAATTTACGAGACTTTGGGAGATGATGCCTCTTTCCATTCGGCTTTGTTAACTAGATAGGTTGGAAGCGTGAACTAGAGTAAAACGCCAACAATTACAGCAGTAAATAGAGAAGCTAAAGTGCCTCCAATTAATGCTTTAACGCCGTATTTTGACAATAAGCCTTTGCGAGAAGGAGCTAGTGCCCCAATTCCTCCAATTTGTATTCCAATGGATGCAAAATTGGCAAAACCACATAGTATATAAGTTGCCATTGTAATGCTTTTTTGTTCGGTAAATAAACCTGCATTTTTCATATCTCCCAAGGATACATAGGCTACAAATTCATTTAAGATTGTTTTTTCTCCCAACAATTGACCAACTAAAATCATGTCCTCACTTGCAACTCCCATTAACCAAGCTATTGGGGCAAATGAATAACCGATTATAAATTGAAAAGTCAAGCCGTCAAAATTTGTTGAGCCTGCAATAAGTTCATTTAAACCGCTATAATGTCCAATTAAATCTTTTAAAATGTAATTGCCCATTGTTATGAAGGCGATAAAAACCAATAGCATTGCTCCCACATTAACAGCCAACTTAATTCCTTCAGTGGTTCCGTTTGCAATCGCTTCTAGCGCATTTCCCCCAATTTTATCATTACTGATACTCATTTCATTGTTGAACTTTTCAGTTTCAGGAACTAATATTTTTGCTGCAACTACCGCTGCAGGTGCAGACATTACCGAAGCAGCTAATAAATGTTTTGCAAAATAGAGTTGTTCAAGCTCACTGCCTCCACCTAAAAATCCTATGTATGCTGCTAAAACTCCACCGGCAATTGTGGCCATGCCTCCTGACATCAAGCAGAGTAATTCGGACTTTGTCATGCCTGCTAAATACGGCTTTACCAATAACGGTGCTTCTGTTTGACCTAAGAAAATGTTACCTGCTGCAGCTAGACTTTCAGCACCTGAGAGTTTCATTAAGCGTTTCATTAACCAAGCGAAAGCAAAAACAAATTTTTGTAGAATTCCCCAATAATACAGCAAACTTGTAAGTGCAGAGAAAAAGATAATTGTCGGTAATACCTGAACGGCAAAGTTGACCAATCCGTTTTCGATTTTTTGAGTAACAAATGATTCAAATAAGAAAGCAGTTCCCGCATTGGTGAAAGAAATAATTTTAACGAAAACCATGCTGATGGCTTCAAAAAACTTCTCAGCGTATGGAACTTTTAATACTAAAAGTGCGAAAACAATTTGTAAAATCAAGCCTTTACCAACCAATGACCAATTAATTGCTTTTCTGTTTTCGCTAAATAAAAAGGCAATAAGGAGTAATGAGATTAATCCTAATAGACCTCTAAAAAATGCTTTCGCAGAAAAACCTACTAATGCAATGGGAACTTTAACTGCCTCTTCAGAAAGTGAAGAATCAACAGGAAGGAGGGTAGTTTGCTCAATAAATGCAGCACTTGAATCTTGTGCAAAAACCTGATTCGGAAAATAAAAACTTGCTGTAAAGAGCAGGGCAACAAAAAGAAATCTTTTAGTTATTGCTGCCTGACCGTTTATTGATTTCATCCCGAAGACGAGAAGCTTCTTCATAATTTTCTGTATCAATTGCATGTTGCAGTTTTTCCTGAAGTTCAGAAATCTTGAGCGAATCTATGGCTTTTTTTTCTTTTGGTTCACTTGGCTTCTTAGTTTCAGTTATTTCAGAAGTTTTTTCTTCTTCTTCTAAAATAATTCCTGCTTCTTTCAAGATAAACTCATAGGTAAAAATTGGGCATTTAAATCTTACAGCAAGAGCCACAGCATCAGAAGTGCGAGCATCTATTTCGTGTTTATCGCCACCTTTATTGCAAATTAATTTAGCATGAAAAATACCTTCCATCAAGTTGTAAATAATTACTTCCTCAATGTTTATGTCGTATGAATCAGCGAAGCTTTTAAATAAATCGTGAGTGAGCGGCCTACTTGGAGTCATGTCTTCTAACTCAATTGCAATCGCTTGAGCTTCAAATCCACCAATTATTATGGGCAATCTTCGGCTTCCATCCACTTCTCCCAAAACTAGTGCATAGGCACCCGATTGAGTCTGACTGTATGAAAGTCCAATTATATCAAGGCCAATTTTTTCCATTAATAATAATTTTTGGTGGCTGTTTCCTCAAACAGAATTAATGATCAACTAAATTAGTTAGCTGAAATTCCCATTTCTTTCGCAGCAGCAATTAATTTGGGAACAACCTCAAAGGCATCACCAACTATTCCGTAATCAGCTGATTTGAAAAAAGGCGCTTCTGAATCTGTGTTAATCACAACAATTACTTTACTTTGATTAACTCCTGCCAAATGCTGTATTGCTCCTGATATTCCAATGGCAATGTATAAATTAGGTCGAATAGCAATTCCTGTTTGTCCAACATGCTCATGGTGCGGTCTCCAATCCATGTCTGATACTGGTCTAGAACAAGCTGTTGCAGCTCCAAGCACTTGAGCCAATTCTTCAATCATGCCCCAGTTTTCAGGTCCTTTAAGTCCTCTGCCAGCACTCACAACAAGTTCTGCTTCGGTTAACAATAAATCGCTAGATTCTAATTTTTGCTCCAATACCTTGATTTTTCCGTTGCCTAAATCAGTATTAAATGCTTCAATTGAAGGGCTTTTAGAGTATTCCTTCTTTTCGATTAAATTAGGAGTAACAGAAATAATTTTTTTGTCTGTGTTAATTTTTACATGAGCAAATGCTTTTCCTGAAAAAACTGATTTTTTTATAGAAAACCCATTTTCAACATTTGGTAAGTCAACTGCTCCACTAACCATTCCTGCATTCATTTTTGCAGATAAAATTGGAGCGACAGATTTGCCATCTAAATCATGTGAAAAAATAATGATTGTAGAATTTTCTTGTGCTGCAGCATTTTGAAGTGCTTTGGCAATCAAGGTAGGTTGAAAATCTTTAAGTTCATCAGTATCAATTTGTAATAACTTATCTGCTCCGTATTGACCTAAGCTCTCCGCATTTTTAGCAGCTCCAACAAGTAAAGCGGTAACCGTATCTCCTGTTTTTTCTGCAAGTTGAGCACCATAAGAAACTGCTTCGTAAGCAGCTTTTTGAACTTGATTATCTTTTGTGCTGGCGTATACTAGTATCGACATCTCTTAAATTATTTTAGCTTCGTTTCTTAATAATTCTAACAATTCGGCAGGATTATCTGCGCTCACCATTTTGCATGATCCTTTTGCAGGAGGCAATTCAAAACTGACTATTGTAGTTGTATCTTCAACTTCAATGGGTTCAACAACATTCAATGGTTTGGTTCTCGCAGCCATAATTCCTCTCATATTTGGAATTCTTGCCTCAGCCATTCCTTTAGCAGCACTCAAAACAAATGGAGTTTCTACTTCAAGAACTTCTTTTCCACCTTGAATGTCTCTTTCAATTTTTGCGGTATTTCCATTTAAATCCAACTTGGAAGCATATGAAATAAATGGCAAATCTAATAGCGCTGCTAACATGCCCCCAACTTGAGAACCGTTATAATCGATGGTTTCTTTACCACAAAGAATTAAGTCGAAACTATTATCTTTAGCATAATTTGCAATTTGTTGAGCGGTAGATAAAGCATCTTTCGTAACAGTATTAATTCGAACAGCTTCATCGGCACCAATTGCCAATGCTTTTCTAATAGTAGGGTCATTTTCAGCACCACCAACATTTATAATGGTAACAGATCCGCCTTGAGCTTCTTTAATTTCTAGTGCTCTCACTAAAGCATACCATTCGTCATATGGATTCACAATGAATTGGATTCCATTCGTATCAAATTGGGTATTATTTTCTGTGAAATTAATTTTAGAAGTGGTGTCCGGAACTTTGCTAATGCAAACAAGTATCTTCATAATCTTTTATATATCAAAAATAACAACAGTCTATCTGTCTTGTTTCAAAGGGTAGCAAAATTAGCTAATTTCAAAAGAAATGTAAACTAATTTTCATGCTAATTGATATCATTCAAATAATAAACTTTGATGACACAGAAATTTGGATGATTCAAAGCAGTTTTAAGCAGTGTTGATTTGTGATTTTAATTTACTCTTTTATATTTTATAATTTAATACTTTTGAAGCTTCGAAAAAATTGAGAAAAAATGAAGACTTTACAATTCAGAGAAGCACTTAGAGAAGCCATGTCGGAAGAAATGCGAAGAGATGAGAACGTATTTTTAATGGGTGAAGAAGTAGCAAATTACAACGGAGCTTATAAAGTGAGTCAGGGAATGCTTGATGAGTTTGGTGAAAAAAGAGTAATTGATACACCAATTGCCGAACTTGGTTTTGCAGGAATTGGTGTTGGTGCTGCCATGCATGGATTAAGACCAATTATTGAATTTATGACTTTCAACTTTTCGTTAGTAGCCATTGATCAAGTAATCAACTCAGCTGCTAAAATGCTAAGTATGTCAGGTGGACAATATGGAGCTCCAATGGTATTTAGAGGACCAACAGGTTCTGCAGGTCAATTGGGCGCTCAGCACTCTCAAGCTTTTGATAATTGGTATGCCAATACTCCTGGATTAAAAGTAATTGTTCCATCAAATCCTGCGGATGCGAAAGGACTTTTAAAATCTGCGATAAGAGACAATGATCCTGTTATTTTTATGGAATCAGAGCAAATGTATGGCGATAAAGGGGAAGTACCAGAAGGAGAATATTTAATTCCAATCGGATCAGCGAAAGTTGTGAAAGAAGGTTCAGATGTTACTATTGTATCTTTTGGAAAGATAATGAAAGTAGCTCTTCAAGCAGCTGAAGATTTAGCAAAAGATGGAATTAAAGCTGAAGTCATTGACTTGAGAACAATTCGTCCAATCGATTATAAAACTGTAATTGACTCAGTGAAAAAAACCAATAGAATGGTCATTCTTGAAGAAGCTTGGCCGCTTGGAAATATTTCTACTGAATTGACATATATGGTTCAACGCAATGCATTTGACTATTTAGATGCACCAATCAGAAGAATCAATACGAAAGATACACCACTACCTTATGCTCCAACTTTGGTTGAAGCATGGCTTCCAAATACAAAAGATGTAATTGAAGCGGTGAAAGACGTAATGTACGTCAAGTAAAATTGCATAAAATTTACTCTAAATGTCGGGCTGCTAGTTAGTCCGACATTTTTTTGCATATCATATGAATAAAATATACTTTTGCGCCCTTTAAAATTGAAGTTACTCTTTATATAAATTTACTATGGATACTTTTCTACTTTATTTGGTGCCGTTCTTAGGCATAATTGGTTTAATTGTTATGGCAATTAAATCTGCTTGGGTTACAAAACAAAGCACAGGCGATGAAAACATGATTGAACTTGCACGCTATATTTCCAATGGAGCAATGGCTTTTTTAAGAGCCGAATGGAAAGTGCTTTCCTACTTTGTGGTAATTGCTGCAATTTTATTGGCATGGTCGGGAACATTGGTAGAAAATTCACATCCTGTAATTGCTATTACATTTATATTAGGAGCATTTTTATCTGCATTAGCAGGTTATCTAGGAATGAATATCGCAACCAAAGCGAATGTGAGAACTACTCAAGCAGCTAGAACTTCATTGTCAAAAGCGCTTAAAGTTTCTTTTAATGGTGGAACCGTAATGGGGCTTGGAGTTGCAGGATTGGCAGTTATTGGTTTAGGTGGTTTGTTCATCATCCTTTTAAGCATGTTTGGACCAGATGGAACTTTTACTGATCGAGGTAGCTATATTTTTGCAATTGAGATTTTAGCAGGTTTCTCTTTAGGAGCTGAGTCAATTGCTCTTTTTGCGCGTGTTGGTGGCGGTATTTATACCAAAGCTGCCGATGTAGGTGCAGATTTAGTTGGAAAGGTAGAGGCCGGAATTCCGGAAGACGATCCGCGTAATCCAGCAACTATTGCAGACAATGTGGGCGATAACGTGGGCGACGTTGCAGGTATGGGTGCCGATTTGTTTGGTAGCTACGTAGCAACAGTACTTGCCGCAATGGTTTTAGGAAATTATGTTATTAAAGATATGGGCGGTGCCATTGCCGATGGTTTTGGCGGAATTGGTCCAATTTTATTG
>TARA_R110002050_G_scaffold292053_2_pt1 | contig 12536 bp, 7 predicted proteins | sample TARA_R110002050 | Tara Oceans TARA_R110002050 (sample SAMEA4396988) | marine metagenome | biome: Polar Biome; feature: [DCM] deep chlorophyll maximum layer (ENVO:01000326); material: water (ENVO:00002006), including particulate matter (ENVO:01000060) such as... | depth 25 m
TTATTTATAAGAGGTCTGAGGCCTAATTTTACGCTAAACTCAGGTTTCAAAGCAAATTAGACATCCCTAAAACATCTTTTTAACTTAATTCTCCCGTTGATCGGAAAGTTGAGGCCACTTATCGAAACATCAAGGTGGTAGCCTTTGAAATTGAGATCTTTGAGTATCAATAAAGGAAAGGAGTTTATTCCACCGATTGATTTAAATAAGTTTCTATCTATACCCCTCTATACAGGAAAAGGCCTCGTTTTCGGACGAGGTTTTTTCATTTTAAGAATAGATGCTACTGGTTTAATTTAGAAGGTTTTATGATTAAGACTTCCACGTACTTACCATTTATCGTATTAATAAGACCATAGGTCGAATGAAGAAGCTAACCTTCCCTAAAATTGAGACCTTTGAGTATCAATAGGAAAAGGAGTTTACTCTGATAATTGATCCAATTAAGTCCCTATCTATACCCCTCTATACAGAGAAAGACCTCGTTTTCGGACGGGGTTTTTTTTTGGTGTATTTCAAAATTATGGCAAAGTTCAGGTTAGACAAATTATTATAATGAACTTGCAAGCGAATTAGCAAGACCCTATGAAGATCCCAGACATACCTGAAAATGAGGAGCAAAGATTAAAGGAGCTCTATAAATACTCACTTTTAGACACGTTCTATGAGGATGAGTATGATCAAATCACTAAAATGGCTTCTAATATTTGCGGTACTCCCATTTCGCTTATTTCCTTAATTGATAAAGATCGGCAGTGGTTTAAGTCTAATATTGGCTTAGGCTTACCAGAGACTCCCCGTGACTTTGCCTTTTGTGCCCATGCTATCAATTCACCCCAGGAGACCTTTATAATCCCCGATTCACGCAAAGACGAACGCTTTTTTGATAACCCCTTTGTTTTAAATGAGCCCAATATTGTTTTTTATGCTGGAGTTCCTTTGGTTACAGGAGATAACATAGCATTAGGCACTTTATGCGTAATAGATAGTGAACCGAAAAATCTTAGTGCCGAAAAACAAGAAGCCTTAGAAGACTTGGCTAGTCAGGTGGTAAAACTTTTTGAACTGAGAAGAAAAACCAAGGAGCTGGAACGTCTGGTTAATGATCTTAACATTAAAAATCAGTCCCTAGAGGAGTTTGCCCGAGTAGCGGCTCACGATATTAAGTCTCCGATTAATAATATCCTGTCATTAAGTGAATACATCAATCAAGAGGAATCTGGTTTAAGTAAGGAGGGGCATGAATTGCTTTCAATGATTAGCACTTCAGCTAAAGATTTGGGGCAGTTAATAGATGGCATTTTACGCTTAAGCAGAAGCAGTGAGCTCTTGAACCAGGAGCGGAGCACCCTAGATTTGCCCGATTTTATTGCTAGTCTTTTAAATATGTTGTGCTTAAGCACTAAAACCGCTTTAACTTTAGATATTAAAGTTGAGAAGGTCTTCACCAATAAAATTGCCTTAGAGCAGATTTTAATAAATCTTATTGCTAATTCACTCAAGTATAATAATGCAATGCAACCCTGGCTTAAGGTTAGTGCAGAAGAGGATGAAACTCGAATAATCTTTTCAGTTTCGGATAATGGGCCTGGAATTTCGGAGAAAGACCAAAAAAGGATTTTTACTATTTTTCAAACTACTACCAATAAGGCAAAAGACGGCACCTCTGGAACCGGTATAGGTTTGGCAACTGTTAAAGCTTTAGTGGAAGGCTTAGGTGGAAATATTTGGGTGGAATCCAAAATTGGTGATGGTGCTACCTTTACCTTTAGCGTCGAAAAAATTTAAATTTAGAAATGCAGGTAGACAAGGATTTTATGAAAATTTGCATCGATCTTTCTCAAGAAAGTTTAGATCGCGGCGACGCTCCTTTTGGTGCTTTGGTGGTCAAAGGAAACAAGATAATTGCCCAATCGGGCAATAACGCACAAAATCGTATATCAGACCACGCTGAGGTGATTGCCTTGCACTTAGCTCACGATGCTTTAAAGAGTTCAGACTTATCCGGTTGCACCCTCTATTCCAATTGCGAACCTTGCCCCATGTGCGCTTTTATGGCGAGAGAGTATAAGGTATCTAAGATTGTTTATGCTTTACCTTCTCCCTTTATGGGAGGACATACTAAGTGGAATATAATGGAAGATAAAGGTCTTGAAAAGTTCCCCCCTTTTTTTGCTGCTGTACCTCAGGTTATCGGCGGATTAATGGAAGCAGAAGCCAAATTGGTTTTTGATCAAACTCCTATGTGGATGTTTGGATCGGATCCTAAGCCGAGGCAGGGAAAATAAATACTTTAGGTGAAATCAATTTTTGGGTAGAATTCATTTAAACTTCCAATTGGTTTTTAAAATTTTAGAGAGAACTAAGGATTACAGCAATGCTGATTAGCCCATTATAGTGTAATTTCGCTAGGGTATATCTAGTTATATAAGAATGAAGCTTCACAATCTTTTCAAAACTGTTCTCTTTTTTGCATTAACATTTACTTATAGCCTTAGAGTTCAATCCCAAGAAAAGGTAAGAACAGCCTTGCATGATTCGCTTTATGGGAAGGTTCAATTTCACCTAAGTAATGGTGATATTGATAGTGCCCTGATGGTTTCAGATCTGCTCTACGAGCATCACTCAGAGCGAGATGACCAAATGGAGATTGTGCGCTCCCGGGTTCACAAGGCGGAAATTTTAAGGTCTATCGCGAGCTTGGATATAGCCTTCGAAAGCTTAAAAGAGGTTCAAGAATTAAATGAATCGTTAGAACCAAGCACTGTGAAATCATATTATTACAATCGCCTTGGGGCCATTGAGTACGAGCGAAAAAACTATGATGCGGCCATAGCAGCAGTGCGGGAATCCCAAAAAATAGACTCTCTCAAAAATTATAAATGGCGAATTTTCTCAAATTTCAACATTTTAGGTGCGATTTACCGTGATCGGGAAGAATGGGATAAGTCGGTTGAAATTCTTCAGAAAGCTTTTGAAAAAGCCAAATCTATGGATGACACAGCAGAAATGTATTCATCCTTAAAAAACCTAGGAATGGCGCAATATCGGATGGGCGATTATCGAGGAGCCATTAATTCCGCTAAACTATACAGCAATTACAATTGGATCAGCTTCGACCGCATGAACGTGAGCGATAACTTTCGTTTAGTAGCCAAGGCTTATGAGAAATTAGGAATCTTTGATTCGGCCTTTATGTCCTTAGACTCGGCGCATAAGCATACCCTAGATGGGATGCAGGCCATTGTAGATAAGCGAACCGATAACTTTAGGATATCCAATGAGTTAAGTAATCAGAAATTAGAAAATTCGGTGCTTCTTTCGGAAAAAGAAAACTCTCAACTGCAAAGCCTGATGCTCGTGGTGGGCCTGATTTTTATCCTTCTTTTAGCCCTAGTATTTTATCGGCAAAAACAGAGCTATAAAAAACTTAATGCAAAACAGCAAGAGCTTAATCAGGAGCTAGAAAAATCCTTAGGATTTAAAAATCAGCTAATTGGTATAGTTGCACACGACATTCGTAATCCCATGTCTTCCTTAACTGGAGTTATTCATTTATATAATGAAGGGCTTATAGGCAGGGATGATTTACAAGATATGATGTCTAAATTGGAGGCATCTGCGGTAAGCGTAAACTTTTTAATAGAAAACCTTTTAAATTGGGTACTTAACCAAAAACAAGCGCTGGTAGCAAAAAAGACGGTTTTTAATCTTTCGGATCTTATTGAAAAGACTCTAAAGGAAGTGGAAGCACAATCAAAATCCAAAGGTTTAAGCATACAGGTCTATGGTTTTACCTCTAATTTAGAAATAAATTCAGATGAGTTATTGTTGGGCTTAGTAATTCGTAATTTGCTCTCCAACGCCATTAAATTCTCCCATGAGGGGGCTGAGATAATTGTTTCCTACACGAAGGTTGAATCTAATCATCATATACTTATTAAGGATTTTGGCGTAGGCATGAGTGATGAATTTTTAAAAAGATTATCAGTGGGCATGAGTGAATCTTCTGTTGGCACTGGTCAAGAAAAAGGTACTGGTTTAGGCTTGGAGTTAAGTAGAGAGTTTTTGATAGCTCTTAACGGTAGCCTAGAGATAAGGTCGCAAAAAGGAAAGGGAACTGAGGTAGATATTCTAATACCTTCTAATTAAGGTTTTGAATTATATCTTAGGCCATATTGTTGGAGCAGAATATCTTTTTTTGGAAATGAAATTTAAGTCTAATTTTAATAGTAAACTTTTTGGTCTTTAAAATGAGCTATTATTTTCTGTAGCGAAGAGGCTACTAAAATTATTCTGAATAAAAACAAAAATTCTTTGGCTATATCATCCGCCTTAGCCCGTTGCCGCTGTAGCTTACACGCTTACAAAAACTTTGTAGTATAAACCTGATGCTTTAAATGTAGTCGAACTCAGGTAAGTAAAATGTATTTTAGCCTTATCATAGACAAGGAATTGATGAAATCTAAGCTTTGGTATAAGGCGCTTGCGACTCTATTCTTTCTTTTCGAATTTTCGGGGACAAAAATTTATGCCCAAAATCTGGAGTCGGAAAGCTTAGAAGATTCTTTAAAGGTGAAATCAAATGAGCATTTTACAGAAGGGAGGATGGATAGCGCCTTGGTCGTTACTGATATGTTATACGCTTTATATGCAGAGCGTGGCGATACGGCTGAGATTATTAGAACTAAGGCCAATCGGGCGGAGATATTGCGTTCGGTAGTTAGCTTAGACTTGGCTTATGAAGATTTAATGACAGTGAAGCTAATAGCAGAGGCGATGGAGACTTCTTTGGTTAAATCGTTGTACTATAATCGTTTGGCAGCAATTCAATATGAACGAAGAGAGATGGCCGAGGCTCTTGCGGCGGTAAAAAAGTCACAAGCCTATCACGCGAGTGGTAAGGCAGAGTGGTTGAACTTTTCCAATTTAAATATTTTAGGGGCAATTTTTCGCGATGAGGCAAAATGGGATAAGGCGATTGAAGTTTTAGAGAGGACCTATAAATTGTCGCAAAATGTAGATGATAATTCGGAAATGTATTTGGCCTTGAAAAACTTAGGCATGACTTATTTCAGAAAAGGTGATTATCGCAATGCAGTAGAAACATATAAGCTCTATATATCTAATAAGGTCATGGGGCTTGATCGTCAAGATATTAGCGAAGGATTTCGCTTTTTAGCACGATCGTATAAGGGCCTAGGTATCATGGATTCGGCTTATATCTTTTTAGATTCAGCCCATAAGCACACATTAGATGGAATGCAAGAAATGATAGATCACAGGATCGATGATTTCCGTATTTCTAATGAATTGGATAAGGAGAAGTTAGAAAACTCAGTCCTGTTAGCAGAGGGTGAGCGATCAAAATTGCGAATTCTAATTTTAGTCGTTGTTCTGTTTTTTATATTTTTTATTGCCGTAGTTTTCTTCCGTCAAAAGCAGAATTATAAAAATTTAAATGCCAAACAACAAGAATTAAACATTGAGTTAGGTCATTCCCTCGCATTTAAAAATAAGCTTATTGCTATTGTTGCCCATGATATTCGCAACCCGATGACCTCCCTAACTGGAGTTTTACATCTCTACAATCAAGGGATGATTGGTAAGGATGATTTGAAAATGATGATGTCTAAGCTAGAGGCTTCTGCCGTAAGCGTGAACTTCCTAATTGAAAATCTCTTAAACTGGGTTCTAAATCAAAAAGAAACCTTAGATCCTAAAATTGAGTCTTTGAATTTGAGCGCCCTGCTAAAGAAGACCCTTCTAGAGCTAGAAACTCAAAGCCAAGCGAAAGGATTAAGCATAAAAACCATGGGTTTAAGTGAGGATGTTACGGTGCAAGCCGACGAAAGTATGCTCAACCTGGTAATCCGAAATATTTGTTCTAACGGCATTAAATTTTCTCACCAAGGTTCAGAAATTAATATCTCTTACCAAGCAGGGATAAATCATCACCTAATTATGATAAAGGATTTTGGCGTGGGCATAAGTAAGGAGGAAACTGAACGATTGATGGGACTAGGAAAAAACACCTCAACTAAGGGAACCAACAATGAGAAAGGCACAGGATTAGGCATCGCTTTAAGTCAAGACTTTTTAAGGGCTATGCAGGGTTCTTTAGAAATAAAATCAAAACTAGGGCAGGGTACTGAGGTACTTATTAAACTGCCAAAATAAAAACCGAAATTATAATATGAAGAAGGTACTCTTTTTAGCCATGTTTTTCACTGTACTTAGTTGTGGAACCAAAAAGCATTTTATTGATGCTAATTCTGATGGTTATTATCAGCTGCAAGTGTCACCCGCTGATGGTGCCAAGAGTCTATTTGTTCATATAAATATTCCTGAAATGCTGGCTGAACATGAGTTAAAGCAGGTCATGATAAACACCGTTGAGGTACCCTTCATATTTAACAAACAAGAAGGTTATGTTGAGGTCTATATTCGCGATTATCCTCAGGCTAATGCTAAAGATGAGAAAGAATCGGCTGCTCTTTATCAGAAAATCACTCAAAAAGACTCTTATAATGCCAATCTTAAAATAGGCAAGGGATACTATTTCATTCCCGCTTTAAAAGAGTTGGAAAGTAAAGAGCTGGAAATGGTGGCTCCGTCAAGAAGTGAATAGTGACCTTTGGAAATAAGTTTTTAGATTTAGCTAATACTAATTGGTATTTTTTATTTTTGAGGAAATCGGCCCGCAATGCTTCGTTCTGCTATTTTACTTGTTTTTTTAATTTCTGGCTTTTCCGTTTTTGGTCAATGCAATTTACAGGCCCATTTCCGTCTTGATGGCAACGCCAGAGATTCCAGTAGTTTTGCTAATCATGCAACTGTTTACGGAGCAGTCCCCACAAATGACCGATTTAATCAGCCGAATGGTGCCATGTATTTTGATGGAATTAACGATTATATAAACACTTTCACCACCTACGATTTTCAGGAAAGAACGGTAAGTTTTTGGTTTAAATCAGAAAGGTTAACAGGGCCAAATGCAGTTCTTATTCAAGATGCCAATACACTGACTTATGGTGCATTTAGTACACGAGTGTTAAATGGCGATATGCGTGGAAGGGCGGGACAGACCAGCGGCACCTTAATGTATTCAAATGTTAATTTAAATCAATGGTACCATGTGACTCTAGTGCGACGCACCGATAGTGCCATTTATTACATCAATGGAGTGAAGTCCTTCGGGGTGATTTCTGGCGTGGGAGGCAGTCTCACATCTCCTTATGAAAAATTAGTAATTGGTGCCGGAAGACAGCGAAACATTAACTTTTTTAAAGGCTCAATAGATGATATAAAAATATTTGACTGTGCCTTTACGGCGGTTCAGGTCGATTCGCTCTATAGTGCCCAAACTCCCTTTCCTCCCCTTACTGCGCTTTCGCTAGATACCACTCTTTGTTTGGGAGATTCTCTTATTTTCGACTTAGATGGCGGGTCCAATATTAGTTACTTATGGGATAATGGCTGTAGCGATACCTTGCGAAAGATTAGCAACTCGGGTGTTTATACTTTACGTCAAACTAGAGCGGGTGATACCTTAATAGATACCATGCGGGTAAATTTCACCTCTCCATATATTCCTACTTCTTTAGATACTTCATTTTGTCTTGGTGGTAGTATATATGTTGATTATTCTGCCCTAAGTGTAGATAGCTTGGTTTGGTTCGATGGCAGTACCAGCAGACAGCGTACTTTTAATACTGTTGGTACTTTTGATTTTACAGTTTATCAAGCTCATTGTGGTATTACCTTGGATAGTTTGCGTATTAGTTTGGATTCGGTTTTAAGCCCCATTACTTGGGATACGAGCAGCTGCCGTGTACCATTACTTATTGGCGGTCGATCGGAATCGTATTTAAACTATCGATGGTCTACCGGGCAAAACTCTTCTCATATAGAAGTATTTGAAAGTGGTACTTATACAGTGAGGGTAAGAGGTGCTTGCAGCTCGGTAACTGACACATTTAGAGTCACTTTACCCATAAGTATACCAACTCAATCTCCCGCAGATACTCTATTTATATGTTCAAGTAAGGATAGTGTGCAAATAGGTATCAGTATTAATTCTGCCTTGTCATTTAATTGGTCAAATAATGCATCAAACACTTTACAATGGCTTGACGCAGCTGGGGATTACAGTCTCTTTGTTTTTAATGAATGTGATACTATCGAGAATAAATACACTGTTCTTTACGATTCTATTCTTATTCCAGAACCATTGCCCGATACGCTTCTATGTGAATATAACAAACTAAATTTTGACTTTAATTATGATGGGGTAAAGGATGTTGCTGTAAACGGTAAAATTTTATTTAATAATACTTTAAGCATCAGGGAGGCCGGGACTTATATTGTAGAGTATCTGCAAGAATGTGGGTCAGCAGTAGACACCTTTGCGGTAGATATGATAAGCTGCGAATGTGATTTTATTATACCTAACGCATTTACTCCTAATGGTGATGGATTAAACGATCGTTTTCGTATTGAAAATCAGTGTGAAGACCTTAATCACACTATTCAAATTTTTAATTCTTGGGGGACTTTAGTATTCGAAAATGAAACAAATACGGATTTTTGGAATGGTACTCACAATGGAAACCATGTTTCGGGAGGAGTATACATTTACAAACTAAATTATAGCGGCCATATTAATGGAAAGCACTATCAAGGTTTTAAAAAAGGCTTTGTTACCGTGATTCGGTAAGAGTTGAAATAGTTGCAGAGAAAAGTGAGCTAGGCGAACGTAAAAAACAATTTCTCAGACCTATTTGAAGGCGATAATTCTTTAGTTTTCTATGGCTTAGCTTTGAGCAGGAAGCGTAACTAAATGCATCATTGTGAAGTTTAGAATAGTAAGATAAAGTGTCCAATTTTTTAGCAATAAGAAGAGCCTAAAAAATTCACAATTTAATTTAAAGTCTTTTTGTTTCTATTTCCCTTAGAATGTAAAGGAAATTTTTATTTTTGAACAAAGACTTTTCATGCTTCGCTACGCTTTTTCACTTCTGTTATTATCCAGCACATTAACTATTTTCGGACAATGCAATTTACAGGCGCATTTCCGTCTCGATGGCAACGCTGGTGATTCAAGCAGCTTTAATAATCATGGCACCGTTTTCGGCGCTGTTCCCACAAATGATCGATTCAACCAACCGAATGGCGCCATGTATTTTGATGGTGCAAACGATTATATAAACACTTTTACCACCTACGATTATCAAGAGAGGACCGTAAGTTTTTGGTTTAAACCTGAGCGAAATACAGGGTCGAATGCAATTTTAATGCAAGATGCTAATTCGCTAACTTATGGAGCCTTTAACCTAAGGATCTTAAATGGAGATATGCGCGGGCGCGGAGGCCAGGCCAGTGGTTCTCTGATTTACCCTAATACCATCTTGAATCAGTGGTACCATGTTGCTTTAATTCGACGCACCGATAGTACAATATATTATGTAAATGGCGTAAAAACTGGCGCTGCAGCTTCAGGTTCTGGAGGTAGCATATCACAACCTTATGATAAACTAGTGATTGGCGCTGGTCGACAACGCATCTCGGATTTCTTCAAAGGGTCCATTGATGACATAAAAATATTTGATTGTTCTTACACTGCCGTACAAGTAGATTCATTGTTTAATGACAATAGCGCAAACTTAGGAACGTCATCATGCCTTCTGGGTCATTATCGATTAGATGGAAATGCCGGTGACTCAAGTAGTTTTAGTAATCATGGTACCGTTTTTGGCGCCGTACCTGCAAATGATCGCTTTAATCAACCTCACGGTGCTATGTATTTTGATGGCACAAATGACTATATAAATACTTTCACAAGCTTTGATTACCCTTTAAGAACGGTTAGCTTTTGGTATAAACCAGAGCGAATATCAGGGTCAAATGCCGTTTTAATCCAAGATGCTAATACCCTCACTTATGGTGCTTTTAGCTTAAGGGTTTTAAATGGGGATATGCGCGGAAGAGCGGGTCAAGCTAGTGGTACCTTAATTTATCCTAATACAATCCTTGATCAATGGTATCATGTGGCACTGGTTCGCCGCAATGATAGTGCTATTTATTATGTTAATGGGGTCAAGACTGGCGGAGTACTTTCGTCTTCTGGCGGAAGCGTTAGTTTTCCTTATGATAAACTAGTAATTGGCGCTGGTAGGCAACGTAATTCGGATTTTTTTAAGGGAGTTATTGACGATATTAAAATTTTCGGCTGTTCTTTTACTGCGCTTCAAGTAGATTCATTATTTAATGATGATAGTGCAGACCAAAGTTCCCCCACTTGTTTAGTGGCTGATTATCGCTTAGATGGAAATGCAATTGACTCGAGTGTTTTTAAACATAATGGCAGCGTTTTTGGCGGTGCTACAGCAACGGTAGATAGGTTTAATAATCCAAATGGCGCCATGTATTTTGACGGTGCCGATGACTATATTAATACCTTTACAACCTTCGACCTTCCTTACCGAACCTTCTCAGTATGGATTAACCCAGAAAGAGCAATTGGAGGGAATAATGTTTTAGTTCAAGATGACATCAGTCTGACCTATGGGACCGTTGAGCTTAGAATATTAAATGGAGATCTCCTTGGTAATTCTGCTGGTAATTCTGCTCAGGCCTTAGCCAATATTAATTTAAATGAATGGTATCACTTAGCCTTAGTTTCACGCCCAGATAGTGGCTTTTGTTATCTAAACGGGGTTCAAGTTTTAGCTGAGGCAGCAACCAGTAATGGTAGCGCCTCTGGTGCTTACAATAAAATGCTCCTAGGTGTGGGTCGTCAAAGAAATACCAACTTTTATAAAGGTTCCATTGACGATTTGATGATATTCAATTGTGATTTTAATCCGCAAAAGATAGATTCACTTTTTATCGCTCAATCGCCATTCCCACCCCTGGATACGCTTTCGCTAGATACCACTCTTTGCTTGGGAGACTCCCTTTATTTTAACTTAGATGGAAGTTCTAGCATTAGTTATTTCTGGGATAATGGCAGTACCGATACCCTTCGCACCATTACCAATCCTGGCATCTACACTTTACGCCAGACTAGGGCTGGAGACACTTTAATAGATACGATTCAAATAAGCTTTACTATTCCTTATATCCCCACTTCACTAGATACTTCATTCTGTTCGGGCGATAGTTTAACTGTAGATTTTTCGACTCTGAGTGCCGATAGCTTAGTCTGGTTTGATGGCGACACCAGCCGGCAACGCACATTTAATACAGTAGGAACTTTTTCCTTTACCGTGTATCAAGAAGCTTGTGGTGTTACCAACGACAGTATAAGGCTTAGCTTAGATTCTATTTTAACAGCCATAAGCATTGATAGCAGCAGTTGCCAGGATACTTTGCAAATCGGGTCCCGAACAGATACTCTTTTGACATACCTATGGTCAACGGGGGAAAGTAGCTCAAGCATTCAAGTAAATACTAGTGGAATTTACACGCTCCAAGTATCTGGTCCTTGCAATACCGTAATTGACAGTTTTAGTATTGATTTGCCCAAAAACTTACCTAGCCAAAGCTCGCCCGATACTATAATTATATGTGCTACTAATGATAGTGCACAATTAGGCATAAATATAGATCCTGACTTATCTTTTAGTTGGTCTAATGGTACTGCGAATTCTGTTCAATGGATTAGTATTGCGGGTGATTATAGCTTACTGATTTTCAATACTTGCGATACAGTAGAGTTTAAGTATGTTGTTCAGTACAAGGATATTTTTGAACCAGAGCCGATCCAGGATACTGGTCTTTGCGCGACGAGTGATTTAGTATTTGACCTCAATTATCCTACTGTCGAAAATGTGACGGTTAACGGCCGAATGCTGTTTGATAATATTCTAACCATTTCGGAGGCGGGTAGCTATACGATCGAATATAAGGTCGAGTGCGAGCTCGTTGTTGATTCTTTTTCGGTGGATATTATTAGCTGCGAATGTGACTTTATCATGCCCGATGCTTTTACCCCTAATGGAGATGGACTGAACGATCGCTTCCGCATCGAAAATCAATGTGAAGACTTGAATCATTCCATTCAAATTTTTAATCGCTGGGGTGTATTGGTCTTCGAAAACCAGACTAATACAGATTTTTGGAATGGTACCCATAACGGTAGAGATGTTTCAGGTGGCGCTTTTATCTATAAGATGAATTATAGTGGTATCATAAATGGCAGACCCTACGAAGGTTTTAAACAAGGGATTATTAAGGTGATTCGGTAAAGGCTGAAAGGGGTGATTTAGGAGTTTTTGTAAATGAGCCAGGATTGTAATTAGCAATACAAGAGTATGAGTTTTGGTGGATCCAGATCGGCTGATTAGTACCTTAAAAAACAATGCTCGTGCAATAAAAACACTATTTAATGAAGCACTAATTTAACTAGTGTAAGAAGATCAAAAAAAATCATCAGTGAGAATAAAGCCAGTCCTAAATTGCTAAAAACCTGAGTTCGGCGTAAAATGAGGCCTCAGACCTCTTATAAATAGTGGGTTTTAAGCCGAAGCACT